>OGEP01000306.1_pt1 | contig 77609 bp, 69 predicted proteins | sample 1570721 | NCBI WGS metagenome assembly OGEP01 (sample SAMEA2582131, study PRJEB24529) | metagenome | biome: Human gut stool | place: China | collected 2011 | reverse complement strand
TTTATCATAAGAAGTTATAGCTTCATAATATTTTTTATCAGTCTGATATTTTAATGCAGATTTATATATTTTTCTTGATTGATTTATTTCTTCTATATTATTTTTATAAATATCTAAACTATTTACCATACCATTTATAATAGAAGCAGTATTTATGTAGGAAATTGCTGTATCATACTTTATATTTTCCTCCTGATACATTTCATCTACTCTTTTTGCCTGCTCTATAATCTTTTTTAAATCTACATTTATATTTTAACACTTATTTTTAATATGTGAAGGTTTATTTATTTTTACAAAAGAATTTTATCATTCATTTATAATTGACAATTACAAATACTTTCACTTATAATATTAGAAGATATTTATATGATAATTTTTAGCAATAAGGGAGTAGTTGGCAATCTTTTAAGATTGTAATTTAGTCAACATACTGGCAGTTTGACTGTCTGGCTTTATTTTGAATGACGAGACTTATCTGCAGCTTAGGCTGTAGATAGGTCTTTTTTTATTTTATTTTAAAATAAAGCGTTCTAAATTGCTGATTTTGTGAATTTTAAGGAGGAAATTATGAGTTTAATCGAGTTATTTATAACTGCTGTAGCACTTTCAATGGATGCTTTTGCAGTTGCAATTTGTAAGGGACTTACACTTCGAGAAAGAGATGTAAAAAAATCACTTTTGACTGGTGCATACTTTGGTGGTTTTCAGGCACTCATGCCTGTAATAGGTTATATTCTAGCTAGTAGCTTTAAAGAAAGAATTATGTCTATAGATCACTGGGTTGCATTTGTACTTCTTGCACTTATAGGCGCAAATATGATTAAAGAATCTAGAGAGGAAAGTTGCGATGTAGAAAGTTCTTCTTTTGATTTTAAAACTATGGTTGTTTTAGCTATAGCCACTAGCATAGATGCAATGGCTGTTGGTATCACATTTGCATTCTTAGGAGTAAACATAGTCTATGCTGCTATATTAATAGGTATAACTACATTTATAATATCTGCATTTGGGATAAGAATAGGTACTTTATTTGGGATAAGATTCAAATCTAAAGCTGAATTTGCCGGTGGTGTCGTACTTATACTACTTGGAACAAAAATACTTTTACAACACTTAGGAATATTTTAAAAGTTTTCAGATTCATAATAAAAAAAATGGGCTGTTGATTAATTTTCAATAGCCCGTTTTTGCATTTTATAATTTCTATTTTAAAGACATATCTTTTTCTATAACTGCACTAACTGCTTTTTCAACTGTACTCATGAAATTATTGTCCTGAAGCTGACAAACACCTTCTATTGTTGTTCCACCAGGAGAACAAACCTCGTCCATTAATCCAAATGGATGTTTATCAGACTCCATAACCATCTTAGCTGATCCAAGAACTGAGCTTGCTGCTATATCTAATGCCACATCTTTGGGAAGCCCCCATTTAACACCAGCTCTTGCTAAAGCATCTATATATATATAAGTAAATGCTGGAGATGCACATCCAACTGCAGTAAATACAGCAAATTGATGCTCTTCTATCTCAACTATACTTCCAACTTCCCCAAACATTGTCTTGACAACTTCTTTTTCTTCATCAGTTACATTAGCACTACAAGTAAAACAACTAGTAGACATTAAAGCCTGTGCGTTTACATTTGGCATAACTCTAACTATATGCACATCCTCACCTAAATTTTCCTGTAAATAACTTATTTCCTTACCTGCTGCTATTGATATAACTAACTGCCCCTCTCTTAAAAGCTCTTTAACTTCTGGCATAACATCTGGTAACACCTGTGGCTTAACAGATAAAACCACAACATCAGAATTTTCCATAAGCTCCTTAACAGAATAACAAGTAGTTAAACCGTACTGCTCAGATAACTTCTCTACCTTAGATGCTGTTCTATTATATCCTAGAACATCAGCATTATCAAAAGACTTACCTAAACACATCCCCTTCATAATAGCTGCTGCCATATTACCTACACCTAAAAATCCAAACTTCATACAATTACCTCCTCAAAAAATTACATTAAACTCTTAATTAATAATTATTATACCATAAATACCTATATCAATATAATCTAGCATTTTCAATTATAAAATGTAATCATATAGATATTTTATATTCCTAAATAAACTACTTCCTTAAAATAAACAGTATGCTGTTATCAAGGATTGTAGTAGCCCTTTTCTTTTAAGACTTAAACACAAGTAGCTCGCACCGACAATTCTGCAAGCGCCCCAAAACCTTGAAATGTGTTAAACAAATGGTTGGGGCGCTGAAGCCTGGAGAGCGAATACTTGTATTAAGTCAAAGAAAGGGCTGCTACAATCCTTGTAACAGCCCCATACTATATTTATTCCATTACTATATTTTCTCTTGATTTTACTTTAGCCTGTACTTCTTCTATGAATTTAGCTAATTCAACATTACCTAATTCACCTTCATCTCTAGATCTTACAGATATATTGTTTTCAGCTTCTTCTTTTTCACCTACTATTACCATGTAAGGAACTTTTTCAAGCTGAGCTTCTCTTATCTTGAATCCAACTTTTTCAACTCTACCGTCAACTTCAACTCTTAATCCATTGTCGAATAATTCTTTTCTAACTTTTTCAGCGTAATCAGCGTATTTGTCAGATATAGGTATTATTTTAACCTGAGTTGGAGCTAACCAAACTGGGAATTTACCAGCATACTGTTCTATAAGTATTCCTATGAATCTTTCTATACTTCCGAATGCAACCCTGTGTATCATAACTGGTCTATGTTTTTCTCCATCCTGTCCTATGTAAGTAGCATCGAACTGTCTTGGAAGCTGCATATCTAGCTGTATAGTACCACACTGCCAAGTTCTTCCTATGCAGTCAGTTAAGTGGAAGTCTATCTTAGGTCCGTAGAATGCTCCATCTCCTTCATTTACAACGAATGGAAGATTTAATTCTTCAAGAGCTCCTCTTAAACCATTTTCTGCTGCTTCCCATTCTTCATCAGATCCCATAGAATCTTCTGGTCTAGTAGATAATTCTAAGTGATATTCAAATCCAAATGTTTTATATATACCATCTATTAAAGATATTACACCTTTTATTTCATCTCTTATCTGTTCTGGTAACATGAATATATGAGCGTCGTCCTGAGTAAATGCTCTAACTCTCATTAATCCGTGAAGTGCTCCAGATAATTCGTGTCTATGAACTCTACCAAGTTCAGCAACTCTCATTGGGAAATCTCTGTAAGAGTGCATTTCGCTCTTATAGTATAACATTCCTCCTGGACAGTTCATTGGTTTTATAGCGTAATCTTCTTCATCTATTTTTACAGTATACATATTTTCTTTGTAGTGATACCAATGTCCTGAAGTTTCCCATAATTTTCTGTTTAATATTATTGGAGTTTCTATTTCAACGTATTCAGCTGCTCTATGTACTTCTCTCCAGTATTCTAATAAAGCATTTTTAAGAGCCATACCTTTTGGTAACATTAGAGGGAATCCTGGTCCTTCTTCTGGTATGAAGAATAAATCTAATTCTTTACCTAATTTTCTGTGGTCTCTTTTCTTAGCTTCTTCTAACATGTGTAAATGTTCTTCTAAGTCTTTGTTCTTTTCGAAAGATACACCGTATATTCTCTGAAGCATTTTTCTATTTTCGTCTCCGCGCCAGTAAGCACCAGCTACACTTGTAAGCTTAACTGCTTTTACTTTCTTAGTAGAAAGAAGGTGTGGTCCTGCACATAAATCTGTGAAATCACCCTGTTTGTAGAATGATATTACTGCATCTTCTGGTAAATCTTCTATTAATTCTACTTTGTAGTCTTCACCTTTTTCCTGCATTAATTTTATAGCTTCTTCTCTAGGAAGTTCAAATCTTTCTATTTTTAAATCTTCTTTAGCTATTTTTTTCATTTCTTTTTCTAAAGCTTCAAGATCTTCTGGAACTAAACTATGTTCTAAATCTATATCATAATAGAATCCATTGTCTATAGCAGGTCCTATAGCTAATTTAGCATCTGGATATAATCTTTTTATAGCCTGAGCTAGTATATGAGATGAAGTATGTCTAAATACTTCTCTACCTTCTTTATCTTCAAATTTTAGAAGATTAACTGAACAGTCTTTGTCTAATACTGCATCTAATCCAACTACTTCCCCATCTACTTCAGCTGCAACTATGCTTCTTGCTAAACCTTCACTTATTGACTTAGCAACATCTAAAACTGATACACCTGATTCAAATTCTCTTACATCGTTTTTTAAAGATACTTTTATCATTATTGTGTCCTCCCCTTTTTTATATTAATTGATTATAATTTACATATTAATTTTATATTTTGCTTTTCATGAAAATAAAAAAACTCGTCCCATAAAATTGGGACGAGTATGCTCGCGGTTCCACCCAAGTTGGTATTTATCAAAATAAACACCCTCTTGAAGATTATAAGGTAATCACCCGGATACTTTCGCTTTCGCTACTAAATCCTGCTCCAAGCTAGTTTTCAGATAACTCATTTCTATTGGGCTCTCAGCCGGTGACCCAATCTCTCTGTAAGACGATCTTTATCCTACTCTGTCTTTTCATCGCTAATATAAAACTCTGATTTCATTCTACCACATCATTTTGCATATTACAATACAAAGCTTTTAATTTTCTGAAATATTATATAACTAATGTTATTAAGCCCTGAATTATACCAATTAAAAATCCTAGGAGTAACCCTAAAACCTCTATATGCTTTAATTCTTTCTTAGCTATTCTAACAGTCATTTCTTCTAGATACTCTATATCAAACTCATTTATTCTATCTTCTATAATTTTTTCTATATCTACTCTATTCTTAGCTTTTTCTATAAAGCTACTACTTAAATCATCTATAGCATTTCCAACTTCTTTTTCTACTATATCTGATATATATCCGTTTATTTTATTAACTAAAGATGAAGGTAGGAATATTGCCTTTTCAGCTATTATATTAGATACTTTTGAATTTATATATCCCGCTATTTCTACTTTATCTTCATCTTTTATTATTCCATTGAATATGTCTTCTTCACTAAGTAACTCTCTTTTTACTGTCTCAGCTACATTTTTTGCTATTTCAGCTCTTCTCTTAGGTATTAACCCCATTATTTCTATGTTAGTAAGTGGTATTTTTATAGGTTCATACGGTTTAAATAGCATTTTTATAGCAACAACATTCGTAATATATCCTATAAGCCCACCAATTATCGCCATAAATAATATTCTTAAAAATATATTCATAACAAACATCCTTTCCCTTTTAATATTTTTTAATCAATCTAATTAATTTCGTTTTAATTTTTATATATGCATAATCTAGACTTATCTATTTCTATGCTACATCAGAATATTATTATATACCTATCTATTTAATTTATTCAACACCTTAATCATTTCAATCTATAATTTCACTTTAAATTCACTATTCGATTACAATTGGTATTATAGATCCTAAATCTATAAGTTTCTCCTTAGAAAGAGATACATATCTTTTTCCATATTTATTTAAAAACTCTTTAATCTTTTCAAAATCCGGATGATTTTCTACATTCCCTAAAAATCCAACTTCTGAATCTGATAATATCCCTGTACAACCTCCAATAAATCCAAAATTCATATCAAACAAATCTATATTTCCTTGTTCTATAAGTAGATAATCTATATCAGCTCCACTTTTTTCTATACTATCTACTATACCTTTATCAACAGTTATTATTGATTTATCATCAACAACGCATATAGAACATTTAGAATATCCTTGTTTTATACTTATTCTCTCAAACCCATTTTCATCTAAATATTTTAATACTTCTTTATCTGTATATTCAAAATTATGGAGTGCGTACTTTCCAACTACACATACATTATATGCAATATCCTCAGGATATTTTCTTTTAAGACACTTACCTCCCTTTATGACTTCTATCCCTAAACCATCCAAAAGTTCAATATACTCTTCATATAAATTAGGAGCAACTATTATCTTGCCTTTTCCACAATTAAAAAATTGAATATCTGGATGATAAGATATAGCATCGTATATATCTTTACATTTTGGAGTTTTTATAACTCTAATATCTCTATCTAAAAGACTTTTTTCTAGTTCATCTTCAATCCTTCCATCAACTATACAAGTCTTTAATTTTCCCTCAAAACAAAACGGACTTTCTGCAAATTTCATAATATCTCACCTCAAAATAAAAGGCAGTACGAAATTCATACTGCCTTACTTTTAATCTAATTTAATTCTATTTTTATTAAGAAAAATTTATCTTTCTAATGCTTTTAGATATTTTCCCATTTCTTCATCATCGTATACGTTAAATATAACTTTTATATCTTTTTCTGGATTTTCTTTTAACCAAATTCTAACTCTATCTACTGCAAGCTGTGCAGCTTCTTTTTTTGGATATCCTGAAGATCCTGTAGATATACCACAGAATACTATAGTTTTTATATCGTCTATATCTTTTACAGTATTCAGAACTGATTTATAGCAGTGAAGTAGCTGCTTTTCATGCTCTTTACTAGGATTTCCACCTAAAACAACTGGTCCTACAGTGTGAACAACAAATTTTGAAGGTAGGCAGTATGCTCTAGTTATTTTAGCATCTCCTGCGTATTCAATATGTCCCTGTTTTTCAATTATTGTATTACAGTCTTCTCTAAGTCTTGGTCCTGCTGCTGCATGAATCTTACTATCTACTCCTTTGTGGAATGGCTGTCTATTTCCTAATAATGAGCTGTTTGCATCATTTACAATAGCATCAGCTTTTATTTTTGTTATATCGCCTTTCCAAACAGCGATTCTATCTTCTTTTTCTTCTATTGAATTTGCATCAACTTCATTTTCTATATCATTTTCCATTAGAAGAATATTTTCAAGCATTGATAGTATTTCCGGAGTAATTTTTTTAACCGGATAAGCTGCTAATAATGCTTTTAATTTTTCTATAGGTTCTAATTCAACTTTTGAGCTATACACTTTTGCTGGTACATCAGATGCAAAATAAGTAATTAATGTTTTTATATTCTTATTTTTCTGCTCCTCTGTTAGTGGTTTAACTGTTTTATCTAATCCTTCAAACAGTTTTATATCCTCAGCATAGTCTTTCCATTTCATAACTCATCACTCCAATCTGCTTTAAGTCAGTTTTAGTTTTATATTTAACTTAATTGTAACACATATTGGTCAAACTTAAAATTTTATTTGTAAACGTTATACTATTTTGTTTTTATTATCATTTCTTCCATTCTTTTAGCAAGTCCATCCCAAGTTTTTTCAGACATATCTATAAATCTTTTATGATTTGTAGCATCTAGATTTTCTTTTATCATCTGATCTAGTGCCTCAGATAATCTTTCTTCAAATGGCTCTATAGCTTCGTCTGCTGGTACACCAACAGATTTCATTTTTGGAAGTTCAACATATTTTATTTTTCCAGATGTATTTATTTTTTCTCCAATCCACTCTTTAACACCTGGTATATCAGTAACTACAACATCTGTACCACATGCCATAGCCTCTAGTACAACAACAGGTAGACCCTCATAGAATGAAGGTAGAACAAATATATCAGCTTTGTTGAATTCCTCACTTAGGTCATTCTGATTTAATTTTCCAAGGAATTTTATATCGAATCTACTATTATCTGCCTTTGATACGATTTCATCATAAGATTCTTTATCACTTCCAGTACCTGCAAGTCTAACTTTAATAAAATCATCTTTGTAATCTAATCTATCTAAACAATCTATAAATGGTATAAGTCCTTTTGATTTACATATTTTTCCGGCAAATACTAGTTCTATATAACCTCTTTCAACGTTGTAATTTTTATTTTTAAATATATTGTCGTTAAATCCACTTCCAATTACTTTTACTTTTTCTTCTCCAACATTAAATACAGACATTATATCTCTCTTCTGTTCTTCATGAAGTGCAAATAACATATCTAGATTTCTTATATTTTCTTTTATATAATCTCTTTCTAATGGTATAGTTTTTAACTGTCTTAAACAAGTTCCATGGCATACTGCAGCAATTTTTATATCTTTTTCTTTTACAACTTCTCTTACAAATGCAGTAAGTAGATATAAATGATGACAGATTATTATATTAGGCTTAAATTCTTCCAATGCCTTGTTTATCTGTTTTTCAAATGCTTTTTTTAATTTCTCCACCATTTCGTCATTCATATCTCTATATCTAGTGCTCTTGTAAGGCATAGAGTCGCTCATTCCAACAACATTAAAATCCAACTCATTTGTATTATATACAACTGGATAAAATTTTGTCGCTCCAAAATGTTCTTCTAATTCTTTTATGCTGTCATCTACATCAATTCCAGCTATAACAGATTGCTCATATCCTAATTTTTCAAACCCCTTTATCATTCCACACATATATATTCCGCTTCCTGTACTGTTAGGTTTTTGGGTAGTTATGTGTAATATTCTCATTTCTAATCCTTTCCTTCTCTATATAATTACTTTTCTTTTTTATTATAAAGCTCTACATATACAGCTGTTGAGTCGTCCATAACCTTAAATCTTGGCATTTTTATTGCCTTGTAGTCGTCTTCCTCAAATTCTCTCACCTGATTAAAAATATACTCTATTCCCATTTTTTCAGCTATATATATTAATTCATCCTCTTTTAAAATACCATATCTATCAGATGCACATGTAAATCCATCACTAGCAAGCATTATTTTCATCTCTTCTTCTACCTGAATATATCCATGTATAGAATTTTCTATTGCTTCCTCACTAAAATCTAAAATCCAATATCCATCTTTAGTATTTTTCTTCATTCTATTATCTATTATGGTATTCATAACCCTCGCTTTTATTTCATTAAATGAAAGCTTTTCTAAGTTAGGTATTCTAATCATTTCATCGTATACTTTATCATCAAGATGACATATGCTTCTATCTTTTATAATTTTTCTTTCTCCATCATTATAGAAGAAAGAGCAATCTCCTAAAAGAAAATACTCTATCATATCATCTCTAAATTTTACTATAGCTATAGAGCTAGATGGTAAATCTAATTTTTTTACATCTTTTCCCTCTACAAGCTCCTTATACTCTTCCTTTATACTTCTTATTCCATCTAACATAATTTCTTTTAATGAATCACTTCTGTATATATTTTCATGTAAAAAGTTATTCCACCACTGAGAGTACCATCTTGCATCACTCTCATCAGATACTATATTCTTACCATTAAGTCCAGTTGCTCCGTAAAGTTCCCATACTCCAAAAGGTGTTATCCCAGCTGCATCTTCATTATAAGGTGCTGTTCCTTGATTACATAAAAGGCTACAGTTTTTTATTTTTAGCCTCATAAACAATCCTCCTTTTTGGATTTATATATTTAAATTATTTCTTTTATCAATATGTTAAATTATATTTTCTATACAAATCAGTATAACACTATATTTTTTATGATAGTATTTATTTTTTCTATTATAATTTTCTTCTTATTAGTTTTTTTCTATATAAAGCTTTACTTTTCTATTCTACTACAATAGAGATATATTTTGTAAAATTTTTATCCAAAATTGCAATAAAAAAGAGCCTAATTAGACTCTTTTTTTATATTCCGTATTAAAATTTTTCAAAATGAACTTTTTCCCAAACCACATCTGAATCATTGTATGCATCTTTTTCTTCATTTGAATATCCAAGACCTAGTATACATTGAACTTTGTAGTTTTCTGGTATTCCCATAACATTCTTTATATAATCTTCAGCTGTCTGATTTTCATCGTGTGCTCTTTCTCTAACCTGAACCCAACAAGTAGCAAGACCTAAGCTATGAGCTTCAAGCTGCATATAAGATGCTGCTATCGAGCAGTCTTCAGTCCAAACATCAGTTAATTCTGGATCTGCAGCTATAACAATTGCTACCGGAGCATCCTTTAAGAAAAATCCTCCACCCTTTGTTCTACAATTAGATAATAATTCTAATTTTTTTGAATCTGTAGTAACTACAAATTCCCAAGGTTTTTTAGATCTTCCTGATGGAGCTAAAAGTCCAGCCTTTAAAACTTTTTTAAGCTTATCCTCTGGAACTGGAAGATCAGAATATTTTCTACAACTTCTTCTAGTTTTTACAAAATCTATCATAAAAATACCCCCTTCATTTTTGAAATAATTAATTCCTTTAATTACATTATACTGTAATTGAAATTTTTTCATATATATTTATAAAAAATAACTTTAATTAAAAAAATAACAATTATTTTTTATTCTGGAGTACCAACTTTTTGTATAGCTATACTTAAAATCGTTGTAATTATTCAGCAAAAAAAGAAGCTGCTACAATAATTGTAACAGCTCCTTTAATATAGGGAATTTAGTTTATTAAAGATATTTGCAAATTTCATCGGCAAATTTGTCAGTACTTGCATCTCCGCCTAAATCAACAGTTAAAACTGTTCCGTCTTCAAATACTTTTTCTAAAGCATTTGTGATTCTATCTGCTGCATCATTTTCTCCTATGTATCTAAGCATCATAACTGCAGACTGTATTATTGCTGTTGGATTAGCTATATTCTGACCTGCTATCTGAGGTGCACTTCCATGTACAGCCTCAAATACAGCATAGTCTTTACCTATATTTGCACTAGGTATTAATCCAAGTCCTCCAACAAGTCCTGAACATAAGTCTGAAAGTATATCTCCATAAAGGTTTGGCATAACCATTACGTCGTATTTTTCTGGATTTAAAACTAAATTCATCGCAGCTGCATCTACTATCAGATCATCTGCTTCAATATCTAGTCCCTCTACTTTTTCTCTATATACATCTAAGAATAATCCATCAGTTAATTTCATTATATTTGCTTTATGAACACCAGTTATTTTTTTTCTGTCATTTTTCTTAGCATAATCTACAGCAAAGTCTACTATTCTTTCGCATGCTGGTCTTGTTATTATTTTTATTGTTTCTGCACCATAGTCGCCTATTTTGTGTTCTATTCCTGTGTAGCAACCTTCTGTATTTTCTCTCACTATAACTAAATCTACATCTTCGTATCTATTTTTTATTCCTTTAAAACTTTTTACAGGTCTTACATTTGCATAAAGGTCTAGTTTTTTTCTAAGTGCAACATTTACACTTCTGAATCCTTTTCCAACAGGAGTTGTTATAGGTCCCTTTATAGCAATTTTATTTTTCTTTATGCTATCTATTACATAGTCTGGTAGAGGAGTATTGTATTCATCTATTACCTCCATACCAGCTTTTACTTCTTCCCAATCTATTTCTACTCCTGCTTTTGCTACTACTTTTTTCATAGCTGCAGTTACCTCAGGTCCTATTCCGTCCCCAGGTATAAGTGTTATTTTATACATTAGCTTCACTTCCCAATCATAATATATTTTAATTAGCTGTCTTTTTTGTGTAATTTAATTTTCCACCAGCTTTTATTACTTCTACATCTGAATCTGATAATTCAACTATTACATCAAATTCAAATCCTTTTGTAACATCCTTAACTGTTATTTTTCCACTTTCTACTTTATTTATAGCGTCATCTATTACAAGTTCATCCATCTGGTCTATTCTGCCGTAATCGTCTGGATTTTCAAATACCATAGGTATTATTCCACTATTTATAAGATTTGCTTTGTGTATTCTTGCAAAACTCTTAACTATTACGCCTTTTATTCCTAGATAAAGCGGTGCAAGTGCTGCGTGTTCTCTACTAGATCCCTGTCCGTAGTTATCTCCACCTACTATAAATCCACCGCCATTTTCCTCAGCTCTCTTTGGAAAATCTTCATCTATTGTGCTGAAGCAGAATCCAGAAAGATATGGAATATTACTTCTGTATGGTAATAATTTTGCATTTGATGGCATTATATGGTCTGTAGTTATATTATCTCCTACTTTTAGAACTGCCTTTCCTGATACAGAATCTGCAAGTTCTGTATTTAGTGGGAATGGTTTTATATTTGGACCTCTTTCCACGTCTACCTTATCTCCATCTTCTGCTGGTTTGATTATCATACTGTCGTCAGTTATAAATCTGTCTACTGATAGATTTTCAAAATCAACTGGCATTTCCATAGGATCTGTAAGTACACCTGTTATTGCACTTACAGCTGCTGTTTCAGGGCTAACTAAATATACTTTAGCTGATAGTGTTCCGCTTCTTCCGTAGAAGTTTCTATTGAATGTTCTTAAAGATACTGCATCTGTTCCTGGAGACTGTCCCATACCTATACATGGTCCACATGAATTTTCAAGTATTCTCGCTCCAGAAGATATAATATCTGCTAAAGCTCCATTTCTTGATATCATTTCCATAACCTGTCTTGATCCAGGCGCAATTACTAAACTTACATCCTTATGAACTTTCTTTCCTTTTAGTATCTGAGCTACTTTCATTAAGTCTTCATAAGAAGAGTTTGTACAACTTCCTATAGCTACCTGATTTATTTTTATCTTTCCTATATTTTTTATTGTATCTACATTGTCTGGGCTGTGAGGTTTTGCTGCCATTGGAACTAATTCATCTAAATTGATATCTATTACTCTATCGTATACAGCATCAGCATCTGGTTTTAATTCCATCCATTCATCTTCTCTTCCCTGTGCTTTAAAGAATTCTAATGTTTTTTCATCACTTGGGAATATAGATGTTGTAGCACCAAGTTCTGCACCCATATTTGTTATTGTCGCTCTCTGTGGTACAGAAAGATATTTTAATCCTTCTCCACCGTATTCATATACTTTTCCTACTCCACCTTTTACAGTTTCACGTCTTAATACTTCTAATATGATATCTTTTGAAGCTACCATATTGTTTAATTTTCCTACTAAGTTTACTTTTACTACTTCAGGTGCTTTTATACTATATGCCTTTCCTACCATTGCAAGAGCTACGTCTAGCCCACCTGCACCTATAGCTATCATACCAACACCACCTGCTGTTGGAGTGTGGCTATCTGAGCCTAGTAAAGTATTTCCTGGTTTAGAAAATCTTTCAAGATATACCTGATGGCATATTCCATTTCCAGGTCTTGAGAAATATATCCCGTATTTATCTGCTGCAGTCTGTATATATCTATGGTCGTCTGCATTTTCAAATCCCTGCTGAAGCATATTGTGGTCTATAAATGCTACACTTTTTTCTGTCTTAACTTTTTTTATTCCCATTGCTTCAAGCTGAAGATATGCCATTGTTCCTGTTGAATCCTGTGTAAGTGTGTTATCTATTTTAATACTTATAGTATTTCCTGCTTTAAGTTCTCCATCTACTACATGTTTTTTTAATATTTTATATACGAGATTTTCTCCCATTTTTTCACCCTCTTAATCTATTTTCTAATTATTGAATTTATTTTCTACTTATGCATTTTCTTCGTCAGCTAATAAATCGTAGTATATTCCAACTATTTCTTTGTCGAATAAAGATCTCTTCAATCTAACTGATACTGATCTTATTTCTTCTAATACTTTTGAAGCCATTTCTGGAGATAATTCTATATCGTATTCAAGGAATTTATTTATTATAGCTGCTTTTCCTGAATGTTTTCCTATAACTATCTGTCTCTGTAGTCCGACTTCTTCTGGTTCGAAAGCTTCATAGTTTTTAGGATCTTTTAAAGCTCCATCTGCATGTATTCCAGATTCATGTTTGAACATATTGCTTCCAACTATTGCCTTCCAAGCTGGTAATTCTCTTCCTGATGCATTTGATACATATTCTGATAACTCTTTGAATTTTTTAGTATCTATGTCCATACCATATTTGAAAACATGTTTTAATGCCATTAGTACTTCTTCTAATGCAGCATTTCCAGCTCTTTCTCCAAGCCCATTCACTGTAACACCTATATGATTTGCTCCACCTATAGCCCCTGCTATTGCATTTGCTGTAGCCATACCAAAATCATTATGAGTATGCATTTCTATATCAAAATTAGTTGCTTTATGAATTTTTTCTATTTTATTTCTTATTGTAAATGGGTCCATAACTCCAACTGTATCACAGAATCTAAATCTATCTGCTCCAGCCCGTTTACCCGCTTCTATAAACTGTATTAAGAAATCATCGTCTGCTCTAGAAGCATCTTCACCGTTTATAGATACATAAAGTCCGTTTTTCTTAGCATATTCAACAGATTTTACCATGTTTTCTATAACCCATTCTCTTGAAGTTTTTAGTTTATTCCGAATGTGTATGTCTGATACTGAAATAGAGATTGCTACAGCATCAACACCACAATCAATAGACTGTTCTATATCGCCAATAACAGCTCTGTTCCAAGCCATTATGCTTGATTTTAAATTTCTCTTGCAAATTCTTTTAATTGCATCTTTTTCGTCGCCACCCATTGCAGGTATTCCTACTTCAAGCTGGTCAACGCCTAAATCACTAAGCATCTGTGCTATTGTTATCTTTTCATTATTTGCAAAAACAACTCCTGCTGTCTGTTCACCGTCTCTAAGTGTTGTATCTACTATCTTTATCTCTCTATTTTTTAACTTATCAATTACACACATTTTAAATACCTCCTAAAAATTCAAACTAAATTCCTTTTTTATTTTCCCTAATAAATTCCCTTTTTAGTGCATTGATTTATTTTTTAGATTTTACACTAATTTATAACTTTTTTGAATTATGCAATTTATTTTTTAAATCTTGCATTTATCTCTTGGGTATATAATAATCCTTTAACAAAAATAAATCAATACCTTTTTGAATTTTATTTTTAATTTCTTGCATTTTTTTCTAAAAAATACATTTTAAAACCCTTTTTTTGACATATTTTATATTTTCAATTGCAATTAGTTGTATTTTTTTGATAATTCGTCATATTTTTTTAATCAATTTACCAAAATTTAACTGTATATTAGAACATAGTTTTCACATTCAAACAAATAATTTTCTCTCAATTATTCATTTTTTGACTCATTTTAATTAAATAACTATATTTCGTGTTATAATAATCTATAATGCGTAGTAAGTAATTTTTAATTTATTAAAATTTTATTAAATAATATTATTTTGAAAGGACATCAATTATGGATTTTAAAGATTTGAACATAAAAGAAGATATAATAGATATCTTAAAAAAATCTGGAATAACAAAACCTACCCCAGTTCAAGAAGAGTGTATAGGTATTATAAAGGACGGCAGAGATGTAATAGCTCAGTCACAAACTGGAACTGGTAAAACTCTTGCATTCTTAATTCCTACACTTGAAAAAATAAACAAAAATAAAAAGGACGTTTCTGCACTTATCCTAACTCCTACAAGAGAGCTCGCACTTCAAATTTCTAATGAAGCTGAAAAACTAGCAGAACCACTAGGACTAAACATCTTATCTGCTTATGGAGGAAAGGATATAAAATCTCAGGTAAATAAACTAAAAGGAAACATACACTTAGTAATAGCTACTCCTGGTAGACTTTTAGATCATTTAGATAGAAAAACAATAAGCTTAAAAAATCTAGATGTATTTATATTAGATGAAGCTGATCAGATGCTTCTTATGGGATTTAAAAATGAAATAGATGCAATTCTTAAAGAAACAAATAAGAAAAGACAGTCTCTTTTCTTCTCTGCTACTATGGATTCACAAGTTAAAAAACTTGCCTATAGATATACAAACGACCCTGCTTTTATCGAAATAAAAAGTCAGGAAGTAACATTAGAAAAAATAAACCAATCTATTGTAAAAACTACAGATAGAAGAAAATTCGACAGTTTATGCAAGGTTTTAGATGAGGATAATCCTTTTATGGCTATTATCTTCTGTAGAACTAAGAGAAGAGCTGATAAACTAGAGGAAGATATGGGTTCTAGAGGATATAACTGCGAAAAAATACATAGCGATATTTCTCAGGCAAAGAGAGAAAGAATTATGAAGAACTTCAGAAATATGAAAACACAGTACCTAATAGCAACAGATGTTGCATCTAGAGGACTTGATATAACTGGGGTTACACATATATATAACTATGATTTTCCTGAAACTGCAGAGGACTACATACACAGAATAGGAAGAACTGGACGTGCTGGTGAAAATGGAGATACATGTGCTTTTGTAACAGATAAAAATATAAAAGTACTTGAAGATGTAGAAAATAAACTAGGATTTAAAATAAAAGTAAGATTTGACGATACAGAAAAATAATTTATTTCATATAAAAAGCTGTTGCAAATCGCAACAGCTTTTTTATATTAGTTTTTATTTGTAAGATTCATCTTTAACTTTGAAGTATCCTTTTGGATGTTCACATACTGGACACATTTCTGGAGCTTTTTTACCAAAGTGTATATGTCCACAGTTAGTACATACCCAAGCTGTAACTTCTGCGTCTTTTTCGAATACTTTTTCTTCTTCGCAGTTCTTTAATAGAGTAAGATATCTTTCTTCATGTTCTTTTTCTATTTTAGCTACTTCTTCAAATAAGTATGCTATGTGATCAAATCCTTCTTCTTTAGCTACTTTAGCGAATCCTGCGTACATATCTGTCCATTCGTAGTTTTCACCTGCAGCAGCTGCTTTTAAGTTTTCTTCAGTTGAATTTATTCCATTTAATAATTTAAACCATATTTTTGCGTGTTCTTTTTCATTGCCTGCAGTTTCAGCAAATATTGCACCTATTTCGTTGTAACCTTCTTTTTTTGCTTTTGATGCAAAATAATCGTATTTGTTTCTTGCCTGTGATTCTCCTGCAAATGCAGTTAATAAGTTCTGTTCAGTTCTACTTCCTTTTAATTCCATTGTAAAACCCCCTTATTTTTTATTTTAAATTTATAGAAACCCCATATTAAAAATATGGGGTTAAATTTACTATATTACACTTAATTTAATATTCTCATATCCTACTCTGGAACTATCATAACTATACATTTAGCCTGTTTTACAACACTTGCTGTAACAGATCCTATCATTCTAGTTAGTCCCTTCTTAGTTGATTTAGTCATAACAATTATGTCTATATCGTCTTCTTTTGCTTTTCTAATTATTTCATCACCTGGATATCCAAATGTGAAGTAAACACTTACATTGTATCCTTCCATTATTTCTTCTGCTTTATCTAGAATTTTTCTACCTAATGCTTCAGAATTTTTAATTTCTTCAGATAGTGATATGCCATCTATAAATACTAGTTCTTTGACATTCATTACCTCGATATCTACAGAATCTTTGTCAAATATTCCTTTTATAAACTCTAGAGAATGCATACTTCTTTCAGTTCCGTCTATTGGTACTAATATTTTCTTTTTAGCCATAACACATCTTCCTTTCAAAAATCTAGAATAAGTTTTCTAAATTTACTAAAAATTCTTTTATTAATATTATGATAACACTAAAAAACTTTTTTTGCAATATAATCAATAATTTTTAAAAATTTTTTTAATATTTATTTAATTTACAAATTATCTATATACTTTTGTCGCTAAAACTTAATTATATTGAAGTTAATTATTTGTATATTATATTAATACCCAATATATTTAACTTTAATCATTTAACCTCTTAAAGTTGCTTTTATTCTATCTGTATTAAACACTAATCCAAATGCATCATCAATAGAATTAACTACAATATCGCTGTGAGATAGTAATTTTCCTGAACATCCTTCTCCTTCTATTATGCAGACAGATAAATCAGCTATATCAAACATTTTTATATCATTGTATCCATTTCCAAAGCATATACTCTGCCCTGAAAGAGATTTTACTATTTTTTCTTTGTAGTCTGCTGCATCGTGAGTTGGAAATACTTCCACAGATACAGGAAGATTTTCACATTTTTTCTTAACAGTACCGTATGTGTCTGCAGTTAATATATAAATATTTACATACTCACTAAGCTTTTTTAAGTTTTTCTGAGTATTTTCGTTCATCTCTCCATTTACAGCAACTGTACCATTATAATCAAATACAGCATTTTCTATTTCGTAATCTCCTCTTCCTGGAATTTCTATTTTTATCATAATCTTCCCCCATTAATATGCGCTAATTCTATAAATATTACCGTCTAAATTTTATATTTAATTCTCTTATATTTTCATTTTCAAGCATTTTTTCAAATACTTTAGGATTTACTTTGCCTTCATCTACCTGAATTATGCATCCACCTAGATCTGTTTTTTCACTTCTCCATTCTAGGTAATCTCCCATCTCACCAGATTTTATAAGCCATCCTATAAAGTCCATATTTTCAAATGCTTCCATTTTATACTTATCTATATCGCTAGTTTTCACACCATTAAATTCTTTTTCTATATAATACATAAAGTTAGTCATATACTCTATTTTTGTCATATCTTCACCAGTATATCTACTAAACATTGTCATTTCCTTTAGTTTAGAAATATCCTGAACAAGCATATTTACACTATTTTTGTCTGTAAAATATCTAACCCTACTGAAGAAATTTTTCTCTTTAAATTCTTCTATAAATTCCTTAATCTGTTTATTTAACCGCCATTTTTCAGTATCGTTTATTGTTATTGTCGCATCGTATAAATCATCTACTTTAAATGCACTATTTGTGTATTTTATTGTGCTGTATCCAACTTTCTGAGTAAGCTTAGTTAAGTACTCTTCTCCATCTTCTTCATATATTAAAAATAGATCTACTCTAGCATCCTCTAAAAAAGTTTTATCTTTGCTGCCTTCTTTATATCCACGATAAAGTACCTTTATACCAGCACCTACTCTTATAAGTTTTCTATTTTCATGCATTTCTATTTTTTCTATCATATTTAAAAGTGATTCCACTTCATCTAAAGCTATTTTCATAATTAAATCCTCTTTTCTTATACTATTTTTACTATGATTTTATTATATCATTCAAAAAATATTACAACAATCTCAAAAAAAAGCATATTCTGAACCATTATAAAAATACAGTATACAAAATATTTTTTATGTGTTTATTAAATTTTCTGAATATTTGAATATAAAAAATATTGCAAAAATTAAAAAACAGTAGTAGTATCTATACTATAATTTTTTTAATTTAGAGAAGGAGATGTATTCATAATGAAAGACTATAGTAAATTGCTTAAAAGTGCCCAGAATTTGCAAGATGATGTAGTAGCTACAAGAAGACAGATACATAGATATCCTGAAATCGGACGAAAAGAAGAAAAAACTTCTTCTTTGATTAGAGATAAGCTTACAAAGTTTGGCGTGGATGAAATTCTAAGTATTACTCCAACTTCAGTCGTTGCTTTGATAAAAGGTAATCTCCCTGGTGAAAAGTGCCTAGCTCTTAGAGCTGATATAGATGCACTCCCAGTAGAAGAAGATACTGGACTTGAATTTGCAAGTGAAGTCCCTGGTATGATGCATGCGTGTGGTCACGATATGCATGCTGCGATGTTATTAGGAACTGCAAAGCTTCTTTGTGATAATAGAGATGAATTTGGTGGTACCATTAAGCTGATTTTCCAACACAGTGAAGACACTCTCCCTGGTGGAGCAAAAGAACTTACAGAAAAAGGCGTAATGGAAAATCCTCATGTTGATGCTATTTTAGGTATGCATATCATGCCAGATGAAAAAAAAGATGGTGTAATAGCATTTAAAAGTGGCTCTTTAACCACATCGGTGGATTTATTTGATTTTACAGTAACAGGTGTTGGAGGGCATGGTTCTACCCCACACTTAACTAAGGATCCTATACTTGCAGCATGTCAATTAGTTGTATTACTGCAACAAATACAGGCAAGATATACAAATCCACTTGAGAGTGTAATATTTCCAATTTGTAATATCCACAGTGGTGATGCTCCAAATGTTATTCCTAATGAAGCAAAACTTGGTGGAGTTGCAAGAACTTATTCAGAAGATTTAAGAAAAGATATGACGAAACAAGTTTATGATATTGCAAAAGGAGTAGAAAATCTATCAGGTTGCAAGATTGATATTAATCACTATGAAGGTTATCCTGCTTGTACAAATGATGAGGAACTTACAGAATTTGCCAAAAAATCTGTTGCTAAAGCTATTGGAAATGATAGAGTGCTAACTCTCAAAGAACCGTTAGCTTTTAGTGAAGATTTTAGCTACTTTACTAATATGGCAGGAACACCTGGTATGTATATGTTTTTATATGCAAAATATTTAGGTGAACCCGTACCACTACATAATGCCAAGCTATCAGTAAGTGAAGACTCTATGGCTTATGGTATTGCAGCAATGAGTGCAACAGCACTAGCTTATATGAATAAATAAAAAATAGAAAGGAATGATATATTATGTATAATTTTGTTTTAGCTTTTGTAATTTGTGCATTAGCATATGTTATAGGTGAATGGGTATCCACCGCTACGAAAGCTTGGATACCATCAGTATTCGTTACAGCAGTTGTATTATTAATAGGTTATTGGACAGTTCTTCCTAAAGAACTTGTCACAGAAGCAGGACTTATTCCCTTTGCTAATACTATAGGTATTTATTTATTGATTACACATATAGGTACTATAATAAGTCTTAAACAGTTAATACAGCAATGGAAAACAGTAGTTATCTGTCTTGTTGGACTTGTTGGTATGATTGTAATTGGTTACTTTGTTGCACCAATGTTTATGGATAAAACTCTTGTTATTGCAGGTCTTCCGCCACTAACAGGTGGTATTGTAGCCGCTACAACAATGTCTGACGCAGCAAAAGCTGCAGGTCTTACTGTAGCCTCAGTATTTGCAATTGCAATGTACTGTGTACAAGGTTTTGCAGGATATCCTCTTACAGCAATATGCTTACAGAAAGAAGGTCGCAAACTATTAAAAGAATATCGTTCAGGAGCTGTAGTTCTTACAGATGAAGAAAAGGCAGAAATGGCAAATATTGGAATGACTGCAATAGCAGATGAAAGTAATGTTAAAAAACTACTTCCTAAACTTCCAGAAAAATGGAACTCACCAATAGTAATGCTTGGTAAACTTGGATTTGTTGCATGGATAGCATCTCAGCTTGGAGCACACACTCCTGTAAGTGGGGTTATTTGGGCTCTTGTACTAGGTATTGCCGCTACAACTATCGGATTCCTAGAATCTAATCTTTTAAATAGAGCAAATTCATATTGGATTACTATGTTTGCACTTATGATGTACGTATTTGATGGACTAAAAGATTGTACTCCAGAAATGTTAAAGTCAATCATAGGGCCTATGGTTATTTTAATTATAATTGGTGTGATAGGTATGGCTATTACTGTATTTATTGTTTCAAAAATACTAAAGATTTCATTCCCTCTTGCATTTGCAAATGGATTAACTGCATTATACGGTTTCCCATGTGATGCTATAATAACTGAGGCTACATGTAATGCTTTAGGTGAAACAGAAGAAGAAAAATCATACTTAATGAGTAAAATGTTCCCATCAATGATCGTTGGTGGATTTGTGACAGTAACAATTACGTCAGTACTTATTGCGGGTGTATTTGCACAGTGGTTATAAAATATAACAATAGAATGGAGTGGTATTTATGAAATTTGATGAAATAGAAGAAAAATATAATGACTATGTAGTTAAAATGCGTAGATATTTCCACGAAAATCCAGAGGTAAGTGGAAAAGAATATAATACAAGTAAGGTTGTAAAAGAAGAACTTGATAAACTAGGTGTTTCCTGGATAAATTGTGGCTTAGAAACAGGAATACTTGCTACAATAAACGGTGACAAACCTGGAAAAACAATACTTTTAAGAGGCGATATGGATGCACTTTCTGTTACAGAAGAAACTGGTGCAGAGTATCAAAGTAAAAACAAAGGTGTTATGCATGCATGTGGTCACGACTGCCATATTGCAATGATGCTTGCAGCAGCTGCTATTCTAAATGATAATAAAGCTGAACTTTGTGGAAATGTAAAACTTGCATTCCAGCCAGCAGAAGAAAGTGCTGATGGCGCAAAATCAATGGTAGAAAATGGTGCTATGAATGGTGTAGATGGTTGCTTTGCTATTCATGTTTGGTCTGATGTAGATGCAGGACAAATTGCATGTGACGCTGGCCCAAGAATGGCAGCGGCATATAAATTTATAATTGATGTAAAAGGTAAAGGTGGACATGGAGCTGCACCTCATCAGTGTATAGATGCAGCTGTTGTAACTACTCTAATTGTAAATAACCTTCAGACTGTTGTAAGTAGAGAAACATCACCAGTTGATCCTGCAGTAGTTACAGTAGGTGTAATAGATGTAGGAGAAAGATGGAATGTTGTTCCAGAAAAAGGTCATATTGAAGGAACTATAAGATGTTTTAGTGACCATCTATGGAAAGAAATCCCAAATATGATGGACAGAATAGTAAAAGATACAGCAAAAGCACTAAGAGCTGAAGCTGAAATAAAATTTATCGATCTTGTACCTCCTACAAATAACCACCCAGAAATGGCAGAAACTGCTAAAAATGCAGCAAAGAAAATCTTTGGGGAAAATGTAGCAGCAAATGTTCCACCAACAATGGGCGGAGAAGATTTTGCTTACTTTATGCAGAAAGCCCCTGGAGCAGTAGCATTACTTGGTGTTAAAAATGAGGCTTGTGGAGCAGTATGGGCTCAGCATTCTTCTAGATTCTGTGTCGATGAAAATATGCTAATCAAAGGTGCTATGCTATATGCTCAGGTTGCAATGGATTTTAATTCAGAAAAATGATATTGATATAGAATAATCTACATAAAAAGGGGCTGTCTCATTAATGAAAAAGTTCATTCATGCGACAACCCCATTTTTTATTTTAATTTTACCGATTAAATTCCTAATTCTTGCTGAACTAATTCTTCAAATCTTTCAACATTTTTAACTTCATTTGGATCAAATTCACTTTTATATTCGCTATTTGATAATTTTATTGCTAAAACTACGTCTCGTAGCTGTGTACAAGTGGCTCAACCAGCTTGTACACTTTCATATCTTCTTTTTGAAAGTATTTTTCTTATTCCTTCTAGTTTTTCAACTGACCCATCATTTGAGTTATATATATACACTTCCTTATCTTCTGTGAATATAAACACTCTATCTTCTTTGTCTATAGTAGACACTTTTTCTTTGATATTTAAGCTTTCTATAGCCTTGTTTTTCTTTTCATTTAATGCATCTCTTTGCGCTTGTATTATACTTGCCTCTCTTTTTGCTTTCATAAATGAATAAATAAGCATTGCAACGAAGACAATTAATATTACCTGAATCATACTTCTCCCCCCTTATTTAGACAATTATATTAAAATATACTGTTTCAATTATATTTAGGTTATACCCCCTCTTTATACCTATAAACATTTTTCTATAAAAAAAGAGATAACTATAGATTTTTCCAATTTATAGTTATCTCACTAAATTAACTTATTTACTTTTCACTCACAAAACTAGTTTTTCCATCTTTTATTTCGACATTTATTTTTCCAACATTAGGTTCTCCACTAATCTTTTGTACTTTATTTCCATTTTCGTCGATTATATACCAAGTTTTATCCTTTTCCATACCAACTATTCCATATTTTTTATCATTATCTTTAATAATATCCGCTGATTTTATATCTGCGTATTTTGTTTTTGCTATATTTCCATTGCTTGTATTAATTATGCTGTACTCACCAGCTTGATATGCTATTATTAAGTTTGACATTGTAAATTCTACCCTGCTTACATTGCCTAAAACAGTATTTTTATCTTTATCTAATATAGAATAGTATCCATCTTCTTCATCTACAGTTACATCATATCCATTAATAAAATCTTTATTTACAATCAATGATGTATTCAGCATAGATTCTCTTATCTTATGTACTGTTTCACCACTTTTTTCTATACTCTGATTTATACTCTTTGATATTTGCTCTGCTTTTTCTGCTTTTTTACTCTCTACTTTTAAAAACATCCCAGATACAGCCACCGCTATACCCAACATAAATACCGGCGTCCTAATTCCAACTATATATCTCCGCTTTGTATCTTTATCTATAGCTCTTGCAACCTTGTATAGATTGTATTTTCTAGCTATTTCAGACATTTTCTTTTCTGTATATAGTGTATCAGCATAAGATTTATTTACCATTATTTCCTCAAATCTAGTTTTAAAATCAGGATGCTCTAGATATGATTTTATATATGAGTTTGATAAAATCAATTTAAACATTTCCATGTTTATTTTTTTAGGAATTTTCTTTTCTATATAATCCAAGAAATACCTCATCTGATCTACTTCATCATCTCTAGTTCTTTCGTTATATATCTCATTAAAGATTTCTCCGTCTTTTGATTTTTTATTATTAGAACTATTTGTTTCAGATTTTTTATTAGTTTTTTCTTTACGATTATCTTTTATTTTAAAATCTTCTTCTTCTAAATTTGAATAGTCAATCTCTATAGATTTATTTTCTTCTTTCTTATTAACTTCAATAACTTCATCAGTACTTTTATTTGTATTTATACCAATTTCTAGATCCTCATCATCTAACACAGATTTACTAGCATATTTCATAGCCCATTGATACGCTTCTTGAACTATTTTAAATTCTTCTGGATAATCCTCAGGATGATATACCTTTGTTTTTTCAGCATAAGCCTTTTTAATTTTTTTCTTGTCAGTTGTCGGATCTATCCCCAAAATATCCCAAATACTTTCTATCACGACAATCGACCTCCTGTACCATCTATTATTTTAATATTTTTTTCTTTATTATCTTTTTTATCAATATTTTCATCGCTCGTTTCTTTTTCATTATCTATATCAAAATCTGAGAATATATCTGATTCATTAAACTCTGAAATACTATCAAATACATCTAATAGCCTATCCATTTCTTCTACAATTTCTCTCTTTTTCTGTATATTATTTACACAATCTTTGTACATAATTTCAAGAGATTCCATTCTTTCTTGAAGCATACGTTTCAATTTTGGAGATAATTCTTTATATATTCTCCTTGCTCTTTCAATACATGCTTCATACTCTGGATTGCTATTTAATTTTATAGATATCTCCTTAATAGCATTTAACTGGTTACCCTCTTTTATAGACTCTAGTTTTTTATCATCACCTATTATAAATACACTTTTTTCACCTGTTGATATTATTTCTACTTCTACATATAGCATACTATTTATATCGTATGAATATGTTATATTGAACTGCTCATTTTCTTTATAATTTCTAGGTATTTTTACCTTTGTATGCCCAAGAAGAATATTGTCATTTTCGTACATTTCTTCTCCTTGATAAACAGATATACTTATATTATTTTGACCTCTTCTATATGCTTGAAGAGTTACAGTTCTACTTGAAGGCAATACTGTATTTTTAGGTATTATAACTTTTGCTAAAGGTTTACTTGAATCAGATTCATTTACAATAGGTGTACTAAGTGAAAATGGACAAATATCTGTAACGACTAAATCTTTTACTTCACTACATCTTTGTTTTATTCCTAGATATTTTCCAAGTCCCATAGCAACCATATAGTCTATATCTTCAGCTGACTCAACTGGTATTTTCAATAATTTTTCTAAATAATCTCTAACTATAGGCATATAGCTAGATCCACCTACCATTATCATTCTATCTATATCAGAAGGGACAAATCCACTGTCTTTTACAGCCCTTCTTATAACCTCTCTTATCTCATCTAAAATAGGTTTAGATATTAGAGATAGTATTTCATTTGTAATTTTCACCGAATATAATTTTCCTCTTATAGATAGGCTCATTGTTGCTTCTTCATTATCTTGTAATGCTATTTTCACCCTTTCTGCTGCTAAGAATAAACTTTCTTTTTCTGCTCTTAAAAGAGAATTGTAGTCAATTTTATTTTGTTGACAAAAATGCATTGCAATTGCTTTATCAAAATCAATTCCACCTAATTGATTATTTCCAGCTATCGAGCATATACTGACTACATTTTCAAAACAATCTACAACAGAAACATCTAGAGTTCCTCCTCCAAAGTCAAATACTACAAATGTTTCAAATTCATCTTCGTGGCAAGCAATAGCTGCTGCAGAAGGCTCATTTATTAACCTATCAACCTTTACTCCTATAATTTCTCCTGCTAGTTTTGTAGCCCTTCTCTGCTTTGCATTGAAATACGCAGGTACACTTATAACAACTTCTTCTACTTTTTCTTTTAAGTATTTTTCTGCATCATCTACCAACTGTTTTAGCACTAATGCAGATAATTCCTGTGGAAGATATTTATTTTTGCCAAGCTTTATTGTTTTGTTAGTACCCATATCTCTTTTAAAAAGAGATGTTGTATTTTCTGGATTTGTAACTAACTTTTGTTTAGCTATTTTCCCAACTATAAGCTCATTGTTTTCTATTGTAACTACACTTGGAGTTAGATATTCGCCAAATGAATTAGGTATCATCTCTACTTCTCCATCCCTAAAAACAACAGCTATACTATTTGTAGTTCCTAAATCTATACCTATCACAGCCATAATATCAACTCTCCTTTTCTTGAAATTTTATTTTTACTTAATTTATAAAATTTTATTTTATATTCTATATTCTACCTATTAATAAAACTTTTATACTCGCTATTAAAAATAAACATCCTAATATAAATCCTGTGTACATGTATATAGAAGGCTTTCTATTATATCTCATTTGACTTGGATCATTTGGGTTTATATAAACAGTATGAATTTCACTATCTTGATATAATTTCATAGCTCCTTCATACATAGAATTATCTGATTTTATCTTGTATTTTCTACCATTGTAATTAAAGCTCATTATAGGAAAATAAATACTACTTCTTCCTGTTTTCTCTATAAATCCTTCTAGTTTTGCATCAACTGTTTGATTACATTTCAATATAGTTTTTATCTCCTCTACACCTGCATATACCATAAATCCACCAAAAGTTATTCCAATAAGTGCAAAACTCGCCCTTCCAGAACTATCTAGTCCAGTTGCAAGAAATACTATTCCAAATACCGTAATAGCAACTCCAACTTTCCTAGAGTCCTTTTCACTTTTGCTGTATTTACTACTAGACATAGCTATTATAAAAATTCCTAGTCCAATGATAAGTAATCCTATCTTAAGCATACCAATCCCCCCGAACTTATCTCTTTTTTTTATTATCTCATTTATTTTTATTAAGGTAAACGTTTTTTTAGAATTTTAAAAATATTTACTTAAATAAAAAAGCTACATAGATTGAACTATGCAGCTTTTTATAATTTATTACATATCTCTAAGTATTTTTTTAAATTGGAATATAAATAATACACTAGTAAATAACACAGCTAGTATATCCGCTATTGGTTCCGCCATATATACAGCCATAGTTTTATTTTCTAAAAATCTAGGCATAATATATATTAGCGGTATTAGAAGTACAAATTTTCTCATAACTGCTACCATTATAGATCCCTTTGCATTTCCAATAGATGTAAATGTCATCTGGCAAGCAACCTGTATACCAAATAACATTAACCCTCCCATATATACACGAAGAGATGTTTCTGTAAATGCTATTAATTCTGGACTTGTTGTAAACATTTTTACAAATACTTGTGGCATAATCATTACAAGTAGCCATAAAAGAGCAGAGTATCCAACACTTATTTTTACTAAAAGTAAAAATGTCTCTTTTACTCTATCTTTATTTTTAGCACCAAAGTTAAAACTTATTATAGGCTGTGCTCCCTGACCTATTCCCTGAAGTGGTAATAATGCAAACTGCATAACACTAGTTAATATCGTCATAGAGCCTACAGCTATATCTCCTCCGTATTTTAATAAAGATGAGTTAAAACATACAGCTATAACACTTTCACTAGCCTGCATTATGAATGTTGAAAGACCTAATGTCATACATGGTACTATTATATCTCTTTCTATTTTTAAGAATGTTCTTTTTAATCTTATCTTTGTCTTTTTCCCTATTAAGAAATACATAATCCATATACAAGAAAGCGACTGTGAAATTATAGTGGCTAAAGCTGCTCCTTTTACTCCCATATTCATAGCAAATATAAAAATTGGATCTAGTATTATATTTGATACCGCACCTATTAAAACGGATAACATTCCTATCTTTGCAAATCCTTGAGCTGTAATAAATGCGTTCATTCCCAATGTAAGCTGAACAAATATTGTTCCTATTGAATATATATCCATATACTCCGTTGCATATTTAATAGTATTTTTACTTGCTCCAAACAAAAGCAATATTTTTTCATTAAAAATCAATAATATCGTAGTTAGTATTATTGATATTATTATCTGTGTTGAAAAGCAATTTCCTAATATTTTTTCAGCCTTTTCTGAATTTCCTTCTCCCATAGAAATACTTGCAAGTGGTGCTCCTCCACTCGCTATTAATGCAGCAAAAGCAGATACAATTAAAATTATCGGCATACAAACCCCAACTCCAGTAAGAGCTAAAGCTCCTACATCCTTTATATGTCCTATATATACTCTATCCACTATGTTGTATAACATATTTATAACTTGAGCTACTAAAGTCGGTAATGCCAATTTAAATAATAAACCTTTTATAGGCTCTGTTCCTAAAAAATCATCTTTATTTTCCATAATTTCTCCTATCTAAATTAAGTAATTTATAATATTTTACTGTTTTATTCCTTGTTTTAGGCAAAATATTAAGGTAGACTCGATGATATAAAAAATCATCTAATCTACCTTAATATGTTTAATTATTATAAATTCTTCTTATTATAATTCTTCTCCATTAGACTCTATAACTTTTTTATACCAATGGAAAGAATCTTTTTTATAACGTTTTAATGTTCCACTTCCATCGTTATTTTTGTCTACATAGATAAATCCATATCTCTTTTTCATTTCACCAGTAGATGCACTTATTAAATCTATACATCCCCAGTATGTGTATCCTATTAAATCTACACCGTCTTCAATTGCATCACTCATTGCTTTTATATGCTCTTTTGTGTATTCTATACGATATTGATCGTGTATGCTTCCATCTTCTTCTAATTTATCTATAGCTCCAAGACCATTTTCCACTACCATAAGTGGTAACTGATAGCGTCCATATACTTCATTTAAGAAATATCTAAGTCCCTGTCCATCTATACTCCATCCCCATTCACTATATTTTAAATAAGGATTTTTAGCTCCAGTTGTAAAGTTCCCTTTTGCTTTTTCAGCATTTTCATCTTCTGTGACACATCCTGATGAATAGTAAGAGAAAGTAATCATATCAACTGTACCTTCTTTTAAATCTATGAAATCCTGTTCTTCGGCTTCTAGTTTAAAATCATATTCTTTCCAAAGTCTCTGTGCATAGTATGGATATGCTCCTCTTGCCATTGTATCTAAGCAGTAGTAGCAATCTTCCTGCCAATGTTTCTGGCAAGATATTATATCGTCTGGATTACATGTTAATGGATAATTACATACTCCACCTAACATAGCTCCAACTACCATTTCTGAATCTACTTCATGTGCTGCTCTAACAGCTCTTGCACTCGCTACAAACTGGTTGTGTAATATCTGCATTGCTTCACGAACTTTAGAATCAGGATAATTTGGTATAAATGTACGCATTAATATTGGGCTGTTTATTTCGTTGAATGTTAGCCAATATTTTACTAATCCTTTATATTCTTTAAATAGCACTTTTGTGTATTTTTCAAATAGATCTATTAATTCTCTATTGCTCCATCCACCTAGTTCTTCTTCTAAGTATAAAGGCATATCGTAGTGGAATAGAGTTACTAGAGGTTCTATATCGTATTTTCTTAATTCTTCAAATACTCTTCTATAAAAATCTAATCCTTCTTTATTTGGTTCTTCTTCTATTCCTTTTGGGAATATTCTAGACCAAGATATAGACATACGGAATACTTTGAATCCCATTTCTGCAAATAATGCTATATCTTCTTTATATCTATTGTAAAAATCTATTCCCTCATGAGAAGGATAGTAGTAACCTTCAAATACTGTTCTGCGTGCTCCTTCAGGTAACTGTTCAAACATTGAAGCTTTACCAGGTTCACCATCTTTTGATATATATGTTGTGTATCTAGGCTCAGATACAGTCCCTGCTGTAACCGCATCAGAAACTGTCATTCCTTTACCGCCTACATTCCATGCTCCTTCACACTGATTGGCAGCTACTGCGCCACCCCATAAAAAATTCTTTGGAAATGCCATTTTTCTTCACTCTCCTTATTTCACTATTTTTAACATAGCTTCACCTTTTTTGTGATGCTCATTATCTATTTCTAAAACGTCTAAATAATCAAATGTATTAGTTATTATTACAGGTATTTCACAAGAATATCCTTCTTTTTCTATATTTTCTTTTTCAAAAGAAACTAATAGCTGTCCTGCTTCTACCTTATCTCCTGCTTTTACATGAGATTCAAAATATTTTCCTTCTAGAGATACTGTATTTATCCCTATATGTATTAATATTTCACAACCATCATCACTTAATATACCTATTGCGTGTTTAGTAGGGAAGATAGTTTTTACTTCACCATTAACTGGAGAGCAAACTTCACCATTATCTGGAACTATTACACATCCTTTTCCAAGTGCTTCACTTGCAAAAGCATCATCTTCTGATTCTGATAATGGCTTTATAGTTCCATCCATAGGCATTAATATTGTTTCTTTAATATTTACTATTTTTTCTTCATTTGTTTTCTCTTTTTTATTTGCATCTGTTTTACCAGAGTTATTTCCTTCTAAGTAATCGTAATCTGAGTCTTTGTATATTGCCATTCCTAATACTAATGAAACTAGAAGAGGTATAACAACCATCATAGCTATTCCTATTAGATTTGCATCAGTTGGACTTATAAATCCTAATAAACCTATAACACCCATCCCTGCATAAGAATACATTTTTATTCCCATTAAAGCTACGATTATACCACCTACTGCACCACCTATACAGTTAACTACAAATATTTTCTTTCTTGGTAGTGTTACCGCATATGTAGCTGGCTCAGTTACACCAAATATAGCTGATATAAATGCTGGTAGTGATACTTCTTTTAATTTAATATTTTTAGTTTTTAGATAAACTGCTAATACTGTACCTACTGTAGCAAATGTAGCTGGGTATGAAAGTGCTAGCATCTGGCTTGGATTTCCTGCAACTAGATCCATAAATGCTACAACTGTTAGAACACCATGTATTCCAAACATAACAAATACCTGCCATAATCCACCCATTATTATTCCTGCTATTAATGGAGAGAAGTCACATATAGAAGTAAGAGTTACATTTAATCCTGTACCTATTAAATTAGCTGCTGGCCCTATTATTATGAAAGTTATTGGGAAACTTATTAATAATGTTAGTAAAGGAGTCATAAATCCTTTTACCATTTTAGGCATATTTCTATCTATAAATTTATATAAAGGTGCTGCAAATAATAGACCAAATAGAATTGGCATAAATGTTGATGTATAAGTAGTGTTTATATTATGCCCAAAGAAGTTTAAGTCTACATTCTGTATAGTTGGATAACACATAGCAGCCGCTAGTATTAATCCAAAGAATGGGTCTATTTCGAATTTTTTAGCTAAGTTGTATCCTAACATTAATGGTAGGAAGTAGAAGAAACAATCTCCCGCTGCATTTAATAACATATATGGTCCAGATTCTGGACTAATTCCTAATATAGTTAGTACAACTGTTAAACCTTTTATAATCCCGCAAGCGCATAGAAGATTTAGTACTGGTCCAATCCCTCCAGATATAACATTTAGAGCTCTGTTTAATAAACTCTGTTTCTTTTTGTCTGACTTGCTATTATCAACAATATCATCTGCGCTCATTCCAAGCTGTTTTAGAACCTCGTTGTATACATCTGTTACATGTTCACCTATTACAACCATGTACTGATCAATAGATTTTGATTTTACAACTGTAACAACTCCATCCATATTTTTTAGTACTTCATCATTTGCTTTTGATTCATCTTTTAATTTGAATCTTAGACGAGTAACACAATGTGTTAAACTCTCAATGTTTTCTTTTCCGCCGACATTTTCTATTATGTCTGCTGCTAGTTTTGTGTAGTTTTTCATTTTTTCTCCTCCGTCTTAAGTATAAAAACTTATCTGAAGGTTTAGCCAACTTAATGTTACCATCCTTTGTCAAAATAAAGTCACCTGTTTGAATTTATTTTTTACTCTTCATTTTGACTTTTATATATAACACGCTCTATATGAATAGTAAGGTATAACTGTTCTTCCTTTGATAATTCATATTGGTATTTACGTGATATAAACTCTGTAATTCTTTCAACACAAGCGTATGAAGATGCATATTTAACTTTTACAATATCTAATAGATCATCCTCATCTGTATCCTTTATTATTTTGTCTGAAAGCAATCTCTGTGCAAAGAATTTTAAATGTGTTATAAATCTATAATAATATACAGAATCTGTATCAAATTCTACTGAAAAATGATATTTCACTATATTTGATATTTCCTGCATTATCTTTGTTATTTCAATAGTTTGATGCATATCATCATTTTCCATACCTGCATTCACTATATGCAGTGTTATAAATCCTGCCTCATCTTCTGGTAGAGATACATGCAGTTTTTCATTGATTATATTCAGTGCTTTTAATGCAAGTTGAAACTCTTCTGGATAAAATCTCTTGATATCCCAAATCATATAATTTTTTATTGTAATACCATCTAAAAATCTATTTACAGCCATATGAATATGGTCACTTAAAGAAATATATATTGTGTCACTTATTTTTTTACCAGATTCAAGTTTAATCATATCTATTATCTCATCAGCTACTTCTAAATATGGAAGAGGTATATCTGATACTATTTCCTGGAATCTTTTATTCTTAACTTTATCTTTTAAAATAAATACTTTATTTACTTCTTTTTCATCTACAAAATCTCCACTTTTTTTCTTAAAAGCTATTCCCTTGCCACATACAACTTGTTCTATTCCATTTTCATCTTTTATAATAACTACATTGTTATTTAAAACTCTATCTATAATCATTTAAATCTCTCCTTTCGATAAGATTTGCTTTTTTTTTAACAAAAAAGACCTACTTACATATGTAGAAAAAATTAGCATTTCTTTTTTATAAAAAGAATATTATTTTCTATATATGTAAATAGGTCTAGCTTGATTTAACAATTACCATCCTACTGAATCTTTTTTTATTGTAATATAAGTTTTTTATTTTGTCAATCGTTTTCATTTTATTATTATATAATTCTTTTATTCCTATAATTTATTACTTTCGATAGAAAATAAAAAAGAGATGTATACAGTAATTTTCTGCAACATCTCTTTATCTTCTTCACTTTATTATTCAGTTATTTCCCAGTTGTGGTAGATATCCTGAACATCGTCATCATTATAATAGTTTTTAAAGGTAAAATGTTGAAATTTAAACACTTTAATATTATTTAAACTTTAATAATTTTTGATATTTATCATAATAGATATCACTCGTTTTAAAAAGTAATATCCTTCTTTAAAACCTATAATAACATTTTTTGATATTATTGTAAATAAAAAAGAGAGTAAGAAATTAATCCTACTCTCTTAATCTATCTATTACCGCTTTAAACCACCATAATTTTTATATTCTTCTATTATCTCTTTTAATTCTTCTATTTCATTTTCTTTCTGTTTTATAGATTCTTTATAATAATTGATATAATCTTCTTTATTTTCTAGTACCGAAGATACTACAATCTCTGAATTATCTTTTAATTTATTGTAGTATTCTTTAAATAATCTTTCTATCTGTTCTAACTCTACTATATTATAATCATAATCATAACCTACTTCACTTATTAATTCAGATACCATTTCAGCTATTATTTCGCTATAAACTTCATAATCTATCATATTTTCTTTAAACTTTTTCATAATAGTACTCCTTTTAATTGTAATATTTTTTTAAATCTTTTATTTCATTTTCTAATTCTTCTATTTCAACTTTCTTTTCTTCTAACTCTTTTTCATACATTTGTATATATTCGTCAGGATATTCAAGTTCTTTTTCAACACCATTTTCTGACATAGCGTATAAATCATTTATTAATAAATTTAGTGAAATTATAACATCTTCAACCTTTACAAATTTATAGTTATAATCTAGTCCCATTTCTAATAAATAATGCAACTGTTCGCACATAAATTTACTATAATCATTATAATTTAATAAATGTATTTCTTTTTCTTTATTCATTTTTATTTATCCTCGCTTTCTATAAAATCAATTTTTTCTAAATAATAATCCATTAGCCTATAAACTTCGGCTACATCTTTATTATTTTTAATGTATTCTACAACATAAAGGGCTGTAGTTTTATCAATTAAATTTTTATATTCACCGATAAATAAATCTCTTTCCTTTAATCTATTTGTTTCTGAATCTAGTATTAGAGTAGTATCCTTTGGACTTGTACTCAATACTTTTATTTTTTTGTCATGAGCTTGTTCAACTAAATATCTATCATTGATATGTCTTTCAGCTCTTTCAATATCATTTTTATAATTTAGATAAATGATTTCTTTCGCTTTGAAGAATCTTTCTACTACTTCAACTATATTTTCTTTTTTTTCATTAGTATAGTAATTAACATAGTTTACGAAAAATTCTCTAATTTTTTTTGAAGCCTTATTTTTGACAATGTCATAATAAAATATATAATCTCTATCTCTTTGTGTTCTTTGAGTATGTGAACCACAATAGATATACTGAATAGGTTCTAAATCATATTTAGATAATACTTCAGTTGGTACATCTCTAAAATCCCATTTTCTGATGTATGTTGTCGGTTTATTTATCGCATAACCTTGACTTCTTTCACCTAAGCAATTTTTAGGAATTGTAAAACTTATTTTCCCTTCACACTGCCATTTTATTTGTTCTAAATTGTATATCATAAATTACCTCTTTCCGAACAAAAGAAGATACTAAAAACTTTCCCAATATGATATAATTAAGTTTGACAAAAATTTTTATTTATATTTTATTATTGGGAGCAAAAATTTATCTTTTTTGTTCTTTTTTTTATTATTTTTATTATTAAAATTAAAACCAAATTTTTCTACAATCGAGTCCATTTGAGTATATTACTTAGTCCAATTTAATAGATTACTTACTACAAAGGTACTTGCAAATTATAGTTTTGTTATAGTTAATTAAAGTTTTAATTATAGTTCGCAATATTGAAGTAGTAGTTTTTAATAATTATTATTTATTTTAAATTTATATCTCTTTATATTTTTATTATCTACATATTCAAAATAATAACTATACTCAATCAAATCTTTTTCTTTTAAATTGTCAATATACTTCTTTATAGTTCTGGCTGTATTTGTTTCTGATAATCCAATACTTTTGGCTATATAGCTTAGTTCAATATTTCGCCAATTACAATCATATAACGTATATCTTAAAACTAGATAAACTTTTATTTCATTATTAGTTAAGGTTAAAAGCTTTTCTATCTCTTTATCATCTAATAGAACAAAATTGTTTTCTAATTCATTAAATTTATATATTGGCTTTAGTTCTAGATTATCATTTAGTATTGTATCTTTTTCAATTAGATTAATTTTTAAAAATTTTCTAACTAATTTATTTAAATTACCTTTACTAGTATTTAACTTTTCCGTCAAATAGTCCTTATTAGAGTAGTAATTAACATTATATATATATCTAAAATTTTCTTCTGGATAATAAGTGCTATCTCTAAAAAAAGTTAAATAAGTTCTATAATCAACATCTTTATTTGTCATATATTCTGGTTTTGTTGATATAGGGTATTTAGTATCATTTCAGCATTTATTCATATATTTATACCTCCTTTCAAAATATATTTTAATATATACAAAATGTATACATATTTATATCAACAAAATATAGAAAATATAATCTATTTTCTATATTTCGTCATAAACTCAACTAGCGCTTGAGAAATTAAATCTTGTTTTTTGTAACCTTTATTTTCTTTACAAAACTCATTCCATTGCTCAATAACACTGTCATATATTCTTATATTCTTTTGACTAGCATTTTCATTTTTAACAGTTATTTCTATTTCTTTTTTATCTAAACCTTTTAAATATTTTTCATCCTCATATTCTTTTGACATATCAATAAGTGTATAAACATAAGGTATAAGTTTTTTTAAATTATAATCTGGTTTTGTTAAACCGATTGTTGTAACTTTATCAGATAGTTCTTGAGCTTCTTCAAATGATATATAGTTATCTCTATATTCTTCATAAGCATCATCTTTAATAGAAATAACAAGTTGATATCTCTCAGAATCATTAACTAAAATTTCTCTTAATTCTTCCTTTTTTAAATCATATCCAGTTATTTCTTTGATTTCATTTTCTTTTAAGCTACCAAATGTATTGCCCTTATCTTGCCACATAAGATATTTATAGATAATTGTTTTTTTAATCATTTTTTTCATATTCTTTTCATCTCCTTTGTGTATCTTCATTATATAGCATTATTGTTATATGTTCAAGGTTTTTAACAGAAAAAAATATAAATATTTTGTTATACAAATATGCTACATTTTTGTTACTGTAAGTTATTTACTCGTTTAGAGTGCATATCAAAAAATCTTGAGTTATGTAAAATAACCGACTATATTAATCACTAGATAAAAAAATATACTCAATTTATGATAGTACCCCCCCCTAAAGTACTTTGTTTTCCTACACTTTAGAGATTGATATATTCAATAAAATTCTTATTTTATTCTTTTAAATCAATTCTAAAATTCTAAAGGTATAAATACAAGCTGAAGTATATTAAAACCTCTTAGAATCGATTTTAATGCGTTGTTTTGTTGATGATAGCTAATAAAAAAAGAGAAACTCTTTAAAGTTCCTCTCTTAGTTCCTTTTTATATTTGTAGTATGTGTTTCGTGATAGTCCAACTAATTTCATTACTTCAACATCTGATAAAGTACCTTTAAAGTCTTTAGAGTACTTAACAATCTTTTCTTTTGCTTCAGCTGACTTCTTAACAACCAGCTTCTTTCCTTTCGCTTGTCCTATTTGTTTACCATTTAATCTTGCTGTTTCAATTCCTTCTTTAGTCCTTTGACTTAGATCCTTTACTTCCTTTTCAGCTTGTTCAAACGCTATCTTTATTTGTTCTTTAGCTAAAGTAACTAAATACTCATTAACACCTTTCAATATACTATCTACTTTTGTATTAGTCATCTGTATGTTATTGTTTAAAGCTTTCTTGTATGTGCTTGTGTTTATATAACTTTCTTTTAAGAACACCAACTCTACACCTTTATTGAATAGTTCAAAGTATAGTTCTGTTCCTTCTATTGAATCTCTACTCATTCTACTAACTGAATCAAATACTATTGTATCTCCTTCTTTGACTTTAGATAATAGTTTCTTGAATTCTTTTCTGCCACTAACTTTAGTACCAGTATACCGTTCTTGATAGATTATTGCGTTGTTATCATAATTTAATATATTTCTTATCTGTCTTTCAATTGATTGTTTTTTAGTTGATATTCTAGCGTAACCATAAGTTGTCATTTTGTAGTACCTCTTTTCTTGTTTAGTATTAATTTTTACGAACGTTAATTTTGATACTTCAATATTAACCGATTTGATACTATATGTCAACACTTTTAATACTAAATTGTATTAGGTTAAATTTGATACTACTTTTAATACTATATACTAGATAGTTATTGATATCTATTATCAATTAGTTAATAGGGGTATTTTCATATTTTGAGTAAGTTTATTTTGTACTAGAACATTATTAGTTGATTAATTTTCATATCTCAAATTTTTTAACTTGTTATATTAGATTATGAGAATTTAAAGGTATAAATTATCATTAACAAAATTAAAATGTCTTAGAATTGATTTAAATAGGTTAGATTTTATTGAAAAGTTGTAGGAAAACAAATTTTCCTAGATATATAAATAAAGTAGGTAAAAAACAATAAATAATATTATCAATAAATCTCTCAGACACTAGAAAATAAGTCAAAAGCTGCTTTTTATATTTTTAAGTATATTCTAGTCTATTTCAGTCTGTTATTCAGTCTGCAAGAAAATTGATAAAATCAGCTTTAAACACTAGATATTTTAGGCTATAGAGTTAATCTATCAAACACTATAATTTATAGAGTTTTCAAATAATATTGTAGACTGCTTGTAGACTGAAAACATCATCTAATTTCCTAGTAAGGGAATCTACATATTGTGGTGGTATCATTCCAATTACTTTTCCTGATGTATTAGTTAATATATAAGAATAATCTTTTTTCATTTCTTTTAAATATAATTTATTTTCTATAATTACCACCTACTTTATTAAATATAAAGAAGAACCATTTTATCAACGGTTCTTCTTCTTATGTTTAAAAAATTAATTTATATTGTTTTAATCAACATCTTTATACAATGTTACATCATTTAATATTTCTTCCTTATCAAATTTAGGATTATAATATGTAACTTGTATTAAATATTCGGGTTCTTGATAAAATCCACTTGCACCAAGAGTTTCGTATCTTACTTTTATATAATTAGATTTTGTTTTATAAATTATTTTATCTAATCCATCTTTGCAATCATACTTAGCATTTAAATCAAGCAATTTATTTTTTAAATTATTTTTAAATAAAGGATAATTAGGCTCTGAAACTACAAAATCTTCTCTTACATCAACAATTTCTTGATTTGCATCGTGTATGGTTTTAACTTCATATTCTTCTAAATTTATATTACCAATTTTTATACTTGGTGAACTAGATTTAATATAGTCTGAAAGTAAAGACACTCCCATATCATTTATAGAAACACATTCTTCTAAATTAACTTTTTCATTTTCTTTATTTATACCATTATCTGAATACCTTAAATCTAATTTTAAAAGTTTTTCTTTTACTTCATTAGGATTATCTTTCCAATCTAAATTATGACAAATAATTCCATTATTTCCATTTAATAAAAATACACCAAAAATTAAAATAACAAAAACACTAATAATAGTAATTAATTTCTTGTTTTTCATTTTAGTACCTCCAATCTATTTTATAATTATATTATATCAAATAGAATGTATAAAAACATTATTTAATTATATTTTTCTTATTTTACTTTATAATATTTTCAATTCATAACTATAAATTCATTAATGGGCTTGTTGCTGTACTCAATTCAACTATATCTTTATCATTGATTGATTGTAAATATCTTTTAGTAATATCAATTTTTTCGTGTCCTAATAGTCTTGATAAGCTGTATATATCTAAACCATTTTTAAGCTGTGCTTGTGCAAAATAATGTCTACAAGTATGAGGAGAACATCTTATTTCACTTCTTACTTTAGCTTTTTCTCCTGCAAGTCTTAACACTCTTTCAATGGCTTCTATTGTTAATGGTTTATTTCTAAAACTCAAGAAATAGTTATCAAAATTCAATATATCATCTTTTAGATAATTATCTCTTATTCTTTCATACTTTATCATTATCTTTTTTAGCTGAGGGCTTATAGGTACAACTCTTTCTTTTCTACCTTTACCATAGATATATATAACAGTTTCTTTTACATCTATTTTCTTGATATTGCATAACTCAAAATTCCTAATACCAGTATCAAATAAAAGCCGTATAATACATTTATTCCTAGCATTGATATAAGAATTCATTTTAAAAGCTTCTAAAAGCCTTCTAACCTCATTATCATTAAATGTTTTGATAATAACTTTATTTTCTTTTAAAAATTCAACTTTTTTCGCTATATTTAAACAGTATTCTTCTTTATAACAATAAGCGTAAAAACTTCTAATATTCTTTAGAATACCATTTATATAACTAAATGATAAATCTTTTGATTTTAGATAATTCAAATACTTTTTGATGTGTAAGTGTGTTATTTCTTCAAGTTCAACTATTTCTAGTTCTGTCTTGCAATAACTAAAAAATCTGTTTAAATTATTTTTATAACCTTTGATAGTCCTTTCGGTATAATTTCTTGTTCTAATTTCATACAAATATTCCTTGAAAACATCATCTAATAACATAAAAAAACACCTCCGAAAATAATAAATATACTAACAAATATCATAATTATTAATACGTTTATCATAATCAAAAGTGTTTTTGTATGTTGCTATTCAGCTATTATTTACCTTAATAATTCACTATTAAAATTCAAATGTTTACCTTAATAATTTATATATTTCAGCTATTTTTTTGATTTTTAGCTAAAGTATAAAGTCTGTAACCATTGAAATTTCAACGTTAATAAATTATTCAGTTATTTCCCAGTTGTGGTAGATATCCTGAACATCGTCATCGTCTTCAAGCATATCTATTAATTTTTCCATAGCATTGCACTGACCATCTTCAGTTAATGCAGTTGTTGTCTGAGGTATCATTTTAACATCAGCTGATATAAATTCGTATCCAGCTTCTTTTAATGCATCTCTAACTGCTGCGAAGTCGTTAGGTTCAGTTATTACTTCGAATCCATCTTCTTCAACTATGAAATCTTCTGCTCCAGCTTCTAAAGCTGCATCCATTAATTCTTCTTCGCTTACACCATCTTCAGCTGCAACTAATATCTGTCCTTTTCTATCGAACATGAAAGATACGCATCCTGAAGTACCTAAGTTACCACCATTTTTATCGAAGTAGTATCTTATGTTACCAGCAGTTCTGTTTTTGTTGTCAGTAAGTGCGTTAACTATTACTGCAACCCCACCTGGTCCATATCCTTCGTATACTATTGTTTCGTAGCTTTCAGAGTTTCCAGCACCTGTACCTTTTGCTATAGCTCTATCTATATTATCATTAGGCATGTTGTCAGCTTTAGCTTTTTCTATAGCTGTTTTTAAAGCTGCATTGTATTCTGGATCTCCTCCACCATCTTTAGCAGCAACTGCTATTGCTCTAGCATGTTTTGTAAATACTTTTGCTCTCTGAGCATCCTGTTTTCCTTTTCTATTTATTATGTTTCCTATACGTCCCATAATTCCACTCCTTCTGTTATTTACTCACCTTAAAATTCTATCATAAATTTTTGCAATAGTAAATTAGAATTTAGGTGGTTTTGCAGCAGTATGTCTTTTGTGTTCACTATTTCTGTGTAATCTGTCTATTATTTCAAGATGTTCTGCTGGAACTTCATCTCTTCTGCCTTCTAAAACAGCATCTATATATTTGTATGTAGTTCCCATTTCGTTTTCGTCAGTCTGCCCTTCCCATAGTCCAGCTGATGGAGCTTTATTTATTAGATCTTCGTGTATTCCTAATTCTTTAGCCCATTCAAATACTTCACCCTTTGTAAGATTTGCAAGTGGAAGTATATCAACACCACCATCTCCATGTTTAGTAAAGTATCCAGTATGAAGTTCTGCTGCATTGTCTGTTCCTACAACTAGATATCCTAAATCATTTGCTATTGTATATATTGTACTCATTCTTATTCTAGCTCTAAGATTAGCATCAGTCATTCTTAGATATTCTTCTTTAAATAATCCTTTTTCTTTTAGATTATCTGTCACTGTATCTAATATTAATTTGTGTGGTTCTGCTAATTCAAGATCTAGGTATTCTATTCCACATCCATCTATAACTTTCATAGCATCTACTCTATCTGCTGGGTTTGATTTTATACTCATTATTACACCCATAGAATCATTTGGGCATGCTTTTTTAATAAGATATGCCACAACTGCAGAGTCTATACCACCAGATACACCAACTATTAATCCTCTAGCATGTGCTTCTTTTACTTTGTCCTGTAACCATTCTACTGTTTTTTCAATCTGTTCTGCTCTAGTACTCATTTTTTCCCCCATTAATCAAGTATTATTTCTCCATTATTTTCACTTAAATAGAATTCCTCACCAAATGAAATATTTGCTGTACCATTTGTTATATCAGTTATTCTATCTGTAAGCTTTTGTGTATCTTCAGGTTTAGAATATATTATAAATTCTACATCTTCAAGATATATAGTATCTTTTACAAAATATCCTAAGTTCATTATTTCATTCTGAACTCTACCTATCTGATTGTAGTCTACTTTTATTTTAACTTCTTGATACCATATTCTATCAATTATTTTTCCTGCTTCTAAACCTATTTTTGCTCCTCTTGTATATGCTCTTACAAGTCCGCCTGCTCCTAGCTTGATTCCACCAAAATATCTAGTTATTACAACTACAACATCTCTTAAATCTTCTTTTTTAATAACCTCAAGTGCTGGTATTCCAGCTGTTCCCTGTGGTTCTCCGTCATCGCTGTATCTCTGAATATTCATAGTAGGTCCTACTGTATAAGCCCATACATTATGAGTTGCATCTTTATGCTTTTTCTTTATTTCGTCGACAAATTCAACAGCTTCTTCCTCACTATTTATAGGTTTTACATATCCTATAAATCTCGATCTCTCTTCTGTGAATTCATCACATCCATATTCGTAGATAGTTCTATACGAATTCATAGAAATCCCCTTTCAAATTCTTATTTTTCAAATTCAAAAATATTTATTCCTGTTTTTTCATCAAGCTGACGACCTATTTTTTTATCAAATACAGTTACAAATATTTCACTTGTAGCACCTATAACTGCTTTATTTAAGTGGCCACTATGCACCTCATTTTTTTCTGGATCACCTATAGTTATATGCATATGTAAATATGGTTCTCCATCTTTCTGAGTTATATTACCCATAAATGAACCAACTTCATAAAGTCCAGTATAAGAAGTTACTTTATACTCCTTTGTTTCTATATTATATAATCCTAATTCTGCTAATTTTGTAGCACCTATTCCAGAAACTGCTGCTGAAGTAATATTTTCTTTTTTACAAAGTTCTGTTAACTTTTCCATTACCTCTTCATCATAGTCTATGCGAACTGCTATTGTGTTTCCTGATTTTATATATTCCATTTTGAAACATCTCCTCTTTTTTATATTTAACTACTATATTTTATTATATATTAGTTTTATAAATATGTGAACGCAAAAAAAACTACCACGCAACTGCGTGGTAGTTTTCCGCTTCAAAGTTGATATCAGCCTTTCGGTTAGATATGATTAGTCTGCTATTTTCTTTACTTCTTTATATTTTTTGTATGAGATTTCAACTAAAGATTTTTCTTTGTTATGATTTAACATTTCAAGAGCATCTTTAACTTTGTAGAATCCGCCTTCTAAAAATTCAGAACTTATTTTGCATTCTGTGTTAGGAGCGTCCATTATAAACCAGTTTATGGCATTACAAACTCTCTGCTGTCTACTTCTTGAGAAGAACTCATATATAGTATCTCCAGCTATATCTAGTAATTTAGCATCTATACCAGTTTCATCTTTTACTCTTGCTATAGCGCTCTCCTGAGCCATGTACATTCCAGATATTTTTCCTTTTGGAAGAGTCCATTCACCTCTGTCATTTTTCACTAATAACACCTGATTTGCGTGGAATACCACACCACCTGCACAACGTCTTACTATCATATCGAATCCCTCCTATAAATATACGCACCTGCGTATGATTTGAAAAATATAATTGTCAGAACTTAAACTGACTTTTCTAACTCGATTATCGCTTCTCTATATGCACGAAGTACATAATCTTTTTCGACACCTTGTCTTGCTCTATATAGATTTCTCAATATATTTAGACTGTGTCCATTACCAACTTTTAAAAGAGCCTTAGCACAGTACTGTCTAGTCTGTGGATTTGAATCAAGAAGCCCTAGTTCTAAAACCTCTCGACTCTTTGGTGAACCAATCTTTCTGATTGCAGAATATGTAATTCTTCTGACATCGGAGTTTCTATGTTCAGTGAGATTATGCAGAATTGATAAAAATTTATCATCCTTTAATTCTCCAGTTGTCCAAATCAGAACAATTAAATCTTCTGAGTTATATTCTGTAAGAATACGTTTGTACACCTTTCTCTTAAAGTATATCATTTTTTCCGGTTTTAATCTATCTAAAAAATCAAGTCTTTTATTTTTATCTAAGCCTAAAAAACTTTGTAATTCATCGTCTTTTTCATTATTGTTGTCAAAATTTTTTTCATTTAGATTAATCGGTTTATTTTCTTCAAGCTTTTTATCTTTTTCACTTTTATTGGATTCTTTTGATTTATTTTTTATTTTTTTTATAGCTGTATTTGCTACTTTTTTCATATCCTCATTTTCATGATTTCCAAGTCCTTCTAAAAAATCTAAAAACTCTGTATCTCTCATTTCTCCAGCAGTCCATGCCAAAATCATAAGATTTCTTATATCTTTTTCAATAGGGATAAGTCTGAGTATTTTTCGCTTAAAATATGTTAGCTCATCTGAGTCTAGCTGCTCCAAATACTCTAGCCTTTCCTCTTTATTTAATGTTAGATATAATTCAAGGGTATCCTTTTTTCTATCTTCTTCTCTTTTTTCAACCTGAATTTTTATTAAATGATCAGCTATGTCTTGAGGAGATAGATTTCTAACCTTTGCAATCTGATTCACGTTTAAAGATTCTTTATACAAAAGATAGGTTATCTGATAATCCTCAAGCTCATCAATATTTTCCCAGCTTATCTCCATCTAATCATCCCAATCTAAAATAAATTTATTTTTCAACAATGTATTCTTTATATTTTCCAAAGTCTTCCTCATCAAGTGCAACTCTAAACTTAGTTCCCTCTCCAAGATATTCAAATTCATCTATATTGTACTTATCTTTGCATTTGCTGAATATATCTCCTCTATCATAAGGAATTAAAAGCTCTACATCGTAAGTATTTTCCATAACTGCTTTTTCTATCATATTAAGCAGTTTGTCCATATTTATTCCCTGTTTTGCAGATATGTATACAACATCATCTTGATTCTTTGGATATATATCAAGTTCTAGTTTATCTACCTTGTTATATACTAATATAGTCTTTTTATCGTCTGCTCCAAGTTCTTTTAATACTTTTTCTGTAGTCTTTTTCTGAATTTCGTAGCTATCATTTGTAGCATCGATTACATGTAGAATTAAATCTGCATAATTAACTTCTTCTAGTGTAGATTTAAATGCATCTACTAAATCATGTGGTAGCTTACTTACAAACCCAACAGTATCAACTACTAAAAAGTCTCTTTTATTTGGAAGTACTGCTTTTCTTAAAGTTACATCTAGTGTTGCAAAAAGCATATCTTTTACAAATACCTCTTTTTCACATTCGTAGTCTTTATGAGTTTTTATAAGTTCATTTAATAAAGTTGATTTACCAGCATTTGTATATCCAACTAATGCCACTATAGGTATATTAGATTTCTTTCTCTGATTTCTCTGAGTTTCCCTATTTTTCTTAACTAGTTTTAGTTCTGCTCTTATATCCGCAGCTCTATTTAATATGTGTCTTTTGTCTATTTCAAGCTTCTGTTCCCCTGGTCCTCTTGTACCTATACCTGCACCAGTTCTACTCATAGATCCACCCATTCCATAAAGTCTTGGTAGTCTATATTTTAACTGAGCTAATTCTACCTGAAGTTTACCTTCTTTACTCTTAGCTCTCTGTGCAAATATATCAAGGATTAGAGTTGTTCTGTCTATAGTTTTTATTCCTGTAAGGTCTTCTATATTTCTGGTCTGGGCACCAGATAATTCATCATTGAATATTATTAAAGTTGCATCAAGACCTTCACAATATCCTTTTATCTCTTCAACCTTCCCTTTTCCTATATAGTAAGCAGCGTCTACAGCAGGTCTATTCTGTATTACAGATCCAACTACCTCCGCACCTGCTGCCTTTGCTAGTTCTTTTAATTCCTCCATAGAATCATTTATGTCTATATCATCTATTCTTTTTGATACAGTAGTTATGTTCATTCCAACAAGAAGTGCTCTTTCAACTACCTGTTCATGTAAATTTATATCTAATTCAGTCGTCATATTTTCCTCCTTAATTATCTTTGTTTATTCTTTTAGCAAATAATTAAATTTAATTATATTATATCCTAAAAAAATTATTACTACTATATTTATAATCTCCATATAAATATATATTAAGCTTTATATAATATATATTATAAACTTTTAAGAATATCTATATCGTGTATATCTTTTTCCCTCAATTCATATCCTGAATGAAAAATAAGTTGTCCTTTTAAAGATATACATGGGATTATTCTATTTTCAAAGTTTACACTACTAAAATAATCTTTTTCAAATTCATACCAACCACCTTCTAAATCAGCTTGTTTTGACGTTCCATCTTCATTTAAAATAAATGGATGTATGTCTAAATATCCATATTTTTCACTATATAACTCCATTCTAGCTGGAAGCCAATCTGTATCTATTTTGTATCCTTTACTTAAAAGAAATTCTATTAATTCATCTGTAAATTTTGCATCAAAATTAATATCTATATCTCTATGATCTCTTGTTTGTTTACCTAATAATAAATCAACTCCCCAACCACCATCAATCCAATACGTAATTTTAGTAGTTTCTAATAAATCAATAATATTTAATAAATCTTCTTTAGTTACAGTTTCTTTTTTAGCCATTATTTACCTCCTCTTTTAGTCTAATTTTTAAATTAGATATGCAAATTTTATTCTTTATTTTTATTGTAATTTTTAACAACAAAAAAGCAGGTAAATGCTCCACAAAGGGTATTTACCTGCATCATAAAAGACACGCTAAAAAATATGATACTCTTGTATACTAAATTATCTAATATAGTAGTACAAAATCAATAATCATATAATATCTGACTTACGTGTAGCATATGTACGCACGACAAAAAATCCCTACAAAGTAGAGCGGTAAACCGACTTTTGTTGTTTATTAGCGTACAAAAATGAACATTCGTAAGCCTCCTCCCATTTTCAAAATTAAGATAAGTATATATTATGATAGTATAAAATGTCAACAAATTTATAAAATAGCGTTGTAAATTATCAAACTTTAAATCTATAATAATTATTATCTTATAAATTAATTAGGAGGATATTATGAGCGAAAATTATAAGTTTTTCTGCCACAAGAATTGTGAATTTTTCCCATGCCATAAGACAGACAAACCTGATGAGTTTAACTGTCTTTTCTGCTACTGTCCACTTTATGCACTTGGAGAAAACTGCGGTGGAAATTTTAAATACACAGAAAAAGGAATAAAGGACTGTAGCAACTGTATGTTGCCACACAATAAAAAGAACTTCGATTACATAATGAAAAAATTCAGCGAAATATCAGAAATTGCAAGAAAGAAATAAATTTTTGTTTTTAATTTTGTAAATATATAAAAATGGGACTGTTGCGTTTTTGCAACAATCCCATAATTTTTATCAACAATTTTTGTATTTTTACTAAATTTAGCCCTATTTTTCGGTTCTATCAGAAAAAATTCTATATGCTATAAGTAATGCTATCCACATAATCACAACTAAGCTGACTATAAGTAGAGCTTCGTGATAGAAAAATTCCTCTGGAAGTATGTTTATTACTGGATCTAGTACTGGGTCAAATATCCAGTAATCATTTCTAAACATTATCTTGTGGAAAAGTACAAATACCTTATCAAATGCTACAAGCATAGGTATTGCCACAATAACAGGAAGAATTATCAACATCCTCAATACGTTTTTAAGTGGTTTAGTTCTACCCTTAAATGCCTCATAAATAATTACTATAAATGCAAATAAGCCAATTACCATTATGTAGTACAGCGAGTTAAAAATATTTCTAACCTCTTCAAAGTGAATTTTTCCTTCTTTTGAAAATCTCATACTCGGCAATTCAAACTCCTCATCATCAAAGCTAGTATTATAATCTATTAGATAGTTGTAGTTATCTATTATTTCTTGCTCTGTGTATCCAGACATAGCAGGAATATCAAGTCTTTTTATATCTAAATAGTATACTTCTTTAAAATTAAGTGCTGTTACCGCAGCTACAGAGATTATCGCTATAGTTACTAAAAAAGAGCATATATACATAAATATCTTTTTCATATTATCACCCAGGTTTTAGTTAGTTTATTTATATCTATTTATTTTATGTTATTATATTTTTTATTAAACTATTTTTGTAGTGAAGTCCTCTATATTCCATACATCATCTACAAAGTCCATGTAGAATTCTGGTTCATGAGATACTAAAAGCACTGTTCCCTTGAATTCTTTTATTGCTTTTTTAAGCTCTTCCTTAGCATCCACATCAAGGTGGTTAGTAGGTTCGTCAAGTACTAGGAAGTTTATGTCTTTTAGCATTATCTTACATAATCTAACTTTTGCTGCTTCTCCCCCACTAAGTACTCTTACTAAGCTAGTTATATGCTCATTAGTTAATCCACATTTTGCAAGTGCCTGTCTTACTTCATAGTTTGTAAGACCTGGATATTCCTGCCATATTTCGTCCATAGCAGTATTGTTATTTTCTGTTGAACTTTCCTGTTCAAAGTAACCTACCTCTAGATAGTCACCTAATTTAACTTCACCATCATAAGGTTTTATCATACCTAAAAGAGTTTTTAATAGTGTAGATTTACCTATACCATTCATACCCTTTAGAGCTATTTTTTTACCTCTTTCAAGCTGGAAGTTAAGTGGTTTTGTAAGAGGTTCATTGTACCCTAATACAAGATCTTTAGTTTCAAATATTATTTTTCCTGCTGCTCTAGCATTTCTAAAGTTGAATGTAGGTTTTATTTTTTCTTTTGGTCTTTCAAGTATTTCCATTTTATCAAGCTGTTTCTGTCTTGAGTTTGCCATACCTCTTGTTGCAACTCTAGCTTTGTTTCTTGCTATGAAATCTTCAAGTTTTTCTCTTTCTTTAACCTGTTTTTCATAAGCCTGTTCTTCCTGTCTTTTCTTGATTTCGTTTAATCTTTCAAATTCATCGTAGTTTCCTTTGTATCTGTTTAATTCACCATTTTCAAGGTGGTAAACAACGTTACAAGTATCATTTATGAAGCTTATGTCGTGAGAAACTAGTACGAATGCATTTTCGTATTCCTGTAGATATCTAGTAAGCCATACTATGTGCTCTTCATCTAAGTAGTTTGTAGGCTCGTCTAATATTAATATTGTTGGGTTTTCAAGAAGTAACTTAGTTAAAAGTACTTTTGTTCTCTGTCCACCACTAAGGTCAGTTACATCTCTGTCTAGTCCTATTTCTCCAAGTCCTAGTCCATTTGCAACCTCCTGTATTTTTGCATCTATTGTATAGAATCCACTATGTTCAAGTATTGTCTGTATTTCAGCAGTATCTTCCATAAGTGCAGCCATTTCTTCATCAGATGCATCTCCCATTTTTTCGTACATCTGTAGCATTTCCTGCTCTAAGTCGAACATATGCTGGAATGCCTCTCTTAAAACTTCTCTTATTGTTTTTCCTTTTCCAAGTACTGTATGCTGATCTAAATAACCAACTGTAACCCTTGATGACCATTTTATATTACCTGCATCTGGCATTAATTTTTTAGTTATTATATTAAGGAAGCTCGACTTTCCTTCACCATTAGCACCTACTAGTGCTATATGCTCACCTTTTCTTATTCTGAATGATACGTTTTCAAGTATTACCCTAGCGCCAAATCCATGGCTAACATTTTCAACTACTAACATTTTTCCTCCTCTAAATACTTTTTTATTTTTTATATCAATTTTTATATTCACATATAATTGTAAGCAATAATTGCCGACTTACATTATAATATATTTTTTTTCGCTTTATTTCAAGACTTCCACACACTTTATTTGTTTTTCTGTAAGAATACCCAACATTTTAGATTTGTGTTATAATAATGTCTTAGAATAAGGAGGTACACTACTTATGAAAAACGACAATAATAGTGATAATAAAATAAGAAGGAGAAAGGCCTCTTCTTCAAGTTCTTCTTCAAAGACGTCTGTTAGAAATTCTTCTGCTACTAGAGCTAGCAGTAGTAGCTCTTCTTCAAATAATAGTAGAGGTTCTAGCAGTTCATCTAGAAGTGTTAGGAATTCATCTTCTTCAAATGTAAAAAGAAAAAGAAGAGTTCCATCTGGTAAGAGAAAAAGAAAGGTTTCTAAGGTCAAGTTATTTGGTATGACATGCCTAGTTCTATTTGTTGTATTAGGTGCAGCTGCTGGTGGGTTAGTATTCTCATCACTTAGAGATGTCAAACCTGTTACACTTGCCGATTTAAACAAAAGAACTTATGTAACTACTACACTTTTATACTCAAATGGAGAAAAAATGTCTACTGCACCTAGTGTAAATAAGAAGACCCCTGTTCCACTGTCACAGATGTCTCCTTATCTTAAAGAAGCTATAGTATCTATAGAAGATGAGCGTTTCTATCAGCATGGAGGTGTCGATCCTAAAGGTCTGGTAAGATCTGTTGTTATGAGACTATTTGGTAAAAGACAGGGTGGTTCTACTATAACTATGCAGGTATCTAAGATGCTTTTAACTAGTACTGAACAAACAATGTCTCGTAAAATAAAAGATATGTATTACGCTATTGAGATGGATAAAAAGCTCAAAAAAGACGATATACTTGAGTTATATTTAAACAACTTTTTCGTTGGTAAAGGTTTAGCTGGTGCCGAGGCCGGAGCTAGAGGATATTTTGATAAATCTGCAAAAGATCTTACTTTAGCTGAATCTGCGCTTCTTGCTGGTTCAACTAAAAACCCTTCAAAATACTCAGCTTATAAGAGTGCTAAGTTAGATGGAACTGAAACAAAAGAAGATTTAGACCATCGTATACTTACTTTTGTAAATACTGAAGATGATGACTTCGATGAACCTACTGAAGCTGAGTTAAAAATGGTAGATAAATTATACGAATGGGGGCTTATAAACGAAGGAACTTACAAACAAGCTAAAACAGCATCTATCGTTATAAGAAAAGCTGTAAATAACCCAGACGCCAAAGAAAGACAGGAAACTGTTCTTGCTAAAATGAAAGAATTAGGGTACATTACTCAGAAGGAATATACTGAAGCTTTAGCTGAAGAAATAGTTATAAAATTACCTGAAGAATCTAATAAGGTTTCTAACTCTGTAGAAGATTTAATAGAAAGCAAAGTTATTTCTGCACTTATAGATCAGGGTAATACTAGAGAAGAAGCTGAAAATATGTACTACAATGGCGGTCTTATAATAAATACTACAATAGACCCTAAAATCCAAGAAGCTATTGAAGCTGAATACAAAAATACAAATAACTTCCCTGGAAATATTGTAGGTCCTGATGGCGTTCTTCAGCCTCAGTCAGCTACAGTAATAATCGACTATAGAAATGGTCAGATAAAAGGGCTTGTAGGTGGTAGAAATATCTCTGGTAGAAAAACTCTAAATAGAGCTACTACTCCTAGACAGCCTGGTTCTACTATAAAACCTCTTGCAATATACACTCCTGCAATAGATACTATGTCTATTACACAGGCAACTGCTTTTAGTGATGCCAGAGGTGGATATAGATTCGAAGAAAATAGAAAATGGAATCCAAAAACTACTACTGCTGGTGCTGGTTCTATGAGTTTAAGATTAGGTTTAGCTAAATCTTCTAATACAGTCGCAGTTAAAGTTGCTGAGCTTCTTGGTGATTCATATGACGACTGTGTTGATGTTATGATAGATTACCTTAAAAACTTTGGTATAACATCACTTGCAGATAATAAAGCTACTACAGATTCTAATAATACAGATAGACGTTTCCCTGCACTTACACTTGGAGGTTTAACTTATGGTATATCTCCACTTGAAATGGCGACTGCTTATGGTGCATTAGCTAATGGAGGTCAATATATAGAGCCTACAATATTTACTAGTATAGAATCATTTGACCACCAGTCAATTGTAGATAGCAATCCAGAAAAGAAAAGAGTTGTCGATCCTCAGGTCGCATATGTTATGACAGACATGTTAAAAGCTGTTATAAATGAAGGTATTGCTAAAAAAGCAGCTCTTCCAAATGGAATGCCTACAGCTGGTAAAACAGGTACAACAAACAGCTCTAAAGAAGCTTGGTTTGTTGGATATACACCTTACTATGTTGGTGCTACATATATAGCTGACGACGCAGGTGTAAGAGATGCTGAAGGTAAAATAGTTAAAACTAGAAATATAGGTGGAGGAAGTACTTCTTCTGTTCTACTTTGGCAGAAAATAATGACTAAAATTCACCGGAATTTAGAGAAAAAAGACTTTGATAAGCCAGAAGGAATATACTTCACTAAAATAAATCTTCAGGATGGAGGAGCATCATCTTCTGGTTCTAATGCCGCATTTATCGATGGTACTAGCGCTACTAGAGTAACTACAGCTCCTTCTACAGAAAAGAAAGAAGATACTGCTGCAGAAAATCAGAATAATACAACTGGTAATGCTGGTGGTAACTCTGGCGGAGGAAATAACGGAAACTCTGAAAATAATGATAATAACAATAATAGTAACAACAATAATAATCCTTCTGATAACAACTCTGGAGATAATAATGCCAATAATAACAATGGAGGAAATAATGCTCCTGATAATGGTGGTAATACCGGCGATAATACTGGAGTAGGTAACTAATTTTTTTTAAAAAATAAATAAAAAAATAAAAAGCTGTTGCACGATTTGCAACAGCTTTTTTAATGTTAATATTTTGATATAAGTTTTTTATTTTTCTTTTTTATTTATCGTAATTTTTTAATTGCTAATTATTTTTTCTTTTTATTGGCTTTTTCTATGTTTAATTTGTTTCCTTTTATTTTTTTATTTTTCATTTTTTCTATTACTGTTTTTGCTTTTTTCTTAGGAACTTCAACAAATGTAAATTTGTCATATATATCTATAGTACCTATTGTTTTTCCTGGTATTCCAGCTTCACCAGCTATTGCACCAAGTATATCCTTAGCCTGTACTCTCTGTTTTTTACCAACATTTATGAATAATCTTACCATACCATCTTTGGCACCTGAAGATTCTTCTCTTCTTCTATTTTTCTTAGGTTTTTCTTCTACTATTTCTTCTTTTTCTTCTTCACCCATAGCTAATTTAAGAAGTGCTGCAGCTATATCAACCATTGAATAATCTACATCTTCATTTTCACAGAAGTTTTCTAACCACTGTATCTGTTTAGCAAGTTTTCCTTCGTTGGCAACTCTCTTAACTTCTTCAAAGAATGCTCCAACCTTTTTTTCTTCAACATCGCCTACCGTAGGTATTGAATGTTTTTCAAGTTTTGATTTAGTGTATCTTTCTATATCTTTCATTTTTCTCATATCTCTTCCGTATACGAATGAGAATGAAAGACCTTCTCTACCTGCTCTACCAGTTCTACCTATTCTATGAACATAGTACTCTTCGTCCTGTGGTAAATCGAAGTTGAATACGCATTCAACATCATCAACATCTATACCTCTAGCTGCAACATCTGTAGCTACTAATATATCTATTGTTCCATTTCTAAACTTATCCATTACTATATCTCTTTGAGTTTGCTTTAAATCTCCATGTAATGCATCTGCAAAGTATCCTCTACCCTGTAATTCACCTACAAGTTCGTCCGCACCTTTTTTTGTATTACAGAAAACTACAGAAAGCTTTGGATTGTAAACATCTATTAATCTTGATAAAACTTCTATTTTATTAGAAGATCTTGTTTCTATGTAGTACTGTTTTATATTTTCAACAGTTAATTCTTTTCTAACAACTTTTATATGTTCTGGTTCGTTCTGATATTTTTTAGTAAGCTCAAGTATTGCTTTTGGCATAGTAGCTGAGAAGAATGTAGTCTGTCTTTCTTCTGGAACATTTTCTAGAATAGTTTCTATATCTTCTCTGAATCCCATGTCTAGCATTTCATCTGCTTCATCAAGTACGACCATCTTAACATTTTCTGGTTTTATTGTTTTTCTTTTTATATGGTCTATAGTACGTCCTGGAGTACCGATTATAACCTGTACACCGCCTTTTAAAGCCTTTATCTGTCTATCTATAGGCTGTCCTCCATATATTGGAAGAGTTTTTATTCCCTGCATGTATTTTGCAAGTTTTCTTATTTCCTGAGATACCTGTATAGCAAGCTCTCTTGTAGGACAAAGTACTATAGCCTGAAGTGATCTATCATTTGGATCTATCTTTTCAAGTATAGGAATTGAGAAGGCTGCAGTTTTACCTGTACCTGTCTGAGCCTGTCCTATTACATCCTTACCTTCTAATATTACTGGTATTGACTTTGCCTGTATTGGAGATGGCTCTTCAAACCCCATTTCAGCTATTGCTTTCTTTATATTCTGATTTATGTCTAAATCTTCAAATCTTTTTATTTCCATAAATAATTCCTTTCCGTCTCTAATCTAAATACTAACTTTTCTATTATATACCCTTACAGAACTTATGTAAACCTAAAACGTCAAAATAAACTTCGTATAACACTCTAAAATATCTAGAAAAAATGTTTTCCATATAATTCGAAACGTATCGAATATTATTTTTTTATTGTTTTTTAGATCTTATTTTTGTTTTTTTAATCACATATAACATATTATTATTTGATATCTTTTATCATTTTTATTTATTTCTGTTTAAGTCTTTTTTAAAAGGGGTATATCATAAGCAATGTTATTATTACTAAATAAAAATCATATTTTATGCAGATAATTTTATTTTTATACTTATATATTTTTTTATAATCAAAATCAGAGTTTTCTGAAATTATACATGTTTTTACTATATGTATTACTTTTTTCTATATACGATGTAAACATTTTTCAAAAAATATATAAAAATATTTGTATTTTCGTGTATACAATATGTAAAATTTATGGTAATATAACAATTGCAGATTATTTTATTTTTTATATAATTTTTTTATTATGGAGGTAACCAAATGACTACAGCTTGGAATGGTTTTAAAACTGGAAACTGGAATAAAGAAATAGACGTTAGAGATTTTATCCAGTTAAACTACACTCCTTATGAAGGAGATGCTTCTTTCTTAGCAGGAGAATCAGAAAGAACTAAAAAATTATGGGATGAAGTTGCTGATCTTTGTAAAAAAGAAATAGCTAATGGTGGAACTCTTGATGTTGACACTACAACTATAACAGCAATAGATGCTTACAAACCAGGATACATAGACAAAGAGTTAGAACAGATAGTAGGGCTTCAGACAGATGCTCCTTTAAAAAGAGCTATAATGCCTTACGGTGGTATAAGAATGGTAGAAAATTCTTGTAAAGCTTATGGATATGAATTAGATCCAGAAGTATCTAAAATATTCACTAAATACAGAAAAACTCACAACCAGGGTGTTTTCGATGCTTATACTAAAGAAATGAGAGCATGCAGAAAATCTGGTATAATAACTGGTCTTCCAGATGCTTACGGAAGAGGTAGAATAATAGGAGACTACAGAAGAGTTGCTCTTTATGGTGTAGACAAATTAATAGAAGACAAAATAGCTCAGAAAAATTCTTTAGAGCTATCAACAATAGATGAAGATACAATAAGATTAAGAGAAGAAATATCTGAACAGATAAACGCTTTAGAAGCATTAAAAAGAATGGGTGAAAGCTACGGATTTGATATATCTAGACCAGCTGAAAACTCAAAAGAAGCTGTTCAGTGGTTATACTTCGGATATCTTGCAGCAGTTAAAGATCAGAACGGTGCTGCAATGTCATTAGGTAGAACTTCTACTTTCCTTGACATATACTTTGAAAGAGATTTAAAAGCTGGAACAATAACAGAAGAAGAAATACAGGAATTAATGGACCACTTTGTTATGAAATTAAGAATGGTTAGATTCCTTAGAACTCCAGAATACAATGAATTATTCTCAGGAGACCCAACTTGGGTAACTGAATCAATAGGTGGTATGGGAATAGATGGTAGAACATTAGTAACTAAAAACTCATTCAGAGTTCTTAACACTCTTTACACTCTTGGACCATCACCAGAACCAAACTTAACAGTACTTTGGTCTACTAGACTTCCTCAGGGATTCAAAGATTTCTGCTCAAAAGTATCTATAGACACTAGTTCAATACAGTACGAAAATGATGACTTAATGAGAGAATACTGGGGAGATGACTACGGTATAGCTTGCTGTGTATCTGCAATGAGAATAGGTAAACAGATGCAGTTCTTCGGAGCAAGAGTTAACGTAGCTAAAACTCTACTTTACTCTATAAACGGTGGGGTTGATGAAAAATCAGGTGCTCAGGTAGGACCTAAATTCGAACCAATAACTTCTGAATACTTAGATTACGATGAAGTAATGTCAAAATTCGACTTATTCACTGATTGGTTAGCAAAATTATATGTAAATACATTAAATGTTATACATTACATGCATGATAAATACTCTTATGAAGCATTAGAAATGGCTCTTCATGATAGAGATGTATTTAGAACTATGGCTTGTGGTATGGCTGGTTTATCAGTTTGTGTTGACTCATTATCAGCTATAAAATATGCTAAAGTTAAAACTATAAGAAATGAAGAAGGAATAGCTGTTGACTTCGAAGTTGAAGGAGATTATCCAAAATACGGAAACAACGATGATAGAGCTGATGAAATAGCTGTATTCATAGTTAAAGACGTTATGGAAAAAATAAAGAAAAACAAAACTTACAGAAACTCTTACCCAACTCAGTCAATATTAACAATAACATCAAACGTTGTTTACGGTAAGAAAACTGGTAATACTCCTGATGGAAGAAGAGCTGGTGAACCATTTGCTCCAGGTGCTAACCCAATGCACGGAAGAGATAACAGCGGTGCTTTAGCTTCTCTAGCTTCAGTTGCTAAACTTCCATACGAATACTCTCAGGATGGTATATCAAATACATTCTCAATAGTACCAAAATCTTTAGGTAAAGATATGGATGAAAGAGTAACTAACCTTTCAGCTATGTTAGATGGATACTTTGCTCAGAAAGCTCATCACCTAAATGTTAACGTATTTGATAGAGCTACTCTTGAAGATGCTATGGAACACCCAGAAAAATACCCACAGTTAACAGTTAGGGTTTCTGGATACGCAGTTAACTTCATAAAATTAACTAGAGAACAGCAGTTAGACGTTATAAACAGAACATTCCACAACAAAATGGCTTAATCAGAAGTAACTTATCCTTTCTGATTGGCAGAAAGGCTTGGTTTAAATGGTAAAAGGAAGAATACATTCAATAGAAACTTTCGGGACCGTAGACGGTCCCGGAATAAGATATATAGTATTTTTACAAGGCTGCCCTTTAAGATGTAAATACTGCCACAATAGAGATACATGGAATAAAAATGGCGGTACTGAAAAGACAGCCGAAGAAGTTGTTCAAGATGCTTTAAAATATAAAACATATATGGAGTTTTCTGGTGGTGGACTTACTGCCTCTGGTGGTGAAGCTACTGCACAGCCTGAATTCTTATATGAATTATTTAAAGAAGCAAAGAAAAATGGATTAAATACTTGTTTAGATACATCAGGATGCACTAAAGCAACTGATATAGCACATATACTAGAACTAACTGACACAGTTCTTTTAGATCTAAAACATATGATTCCTGAAGATGCAAAATCACTTGCTGGAATCGATATAAATTCAGCTATAGAATTTGCTAGATATCTTGATGAAAAAAACATCCCTGTTTGGATAAGACACGTTCTTGTTCCTGGGGTTACAGATTCAGAAGAAAACCTAAACAAAATGGGTGAATTTGTATCTACTCTACACAATGTAGACCGTTTTGAAATCCTTCCTTATCACACTTTAGGTATTCATAAATGGGAAGAGCTTGGACTTAAATATCCTCTTGAGGGAGTTCCTCAAGCTGAGGATGAAGATGTAAAAAGAGCTAAAGATATCATAGAAAAATATGGTGTCGAAGTATACAACAAATTTGATTAATTTTAGTCCCCAATCTATTTTGGTTGGGGATTTTTTATGTCTATAATAATAGTTTTTATCAGAAATTTATAATATAATTATAATTAGAAGTAAACAATTATATATTTAAAATAGAGAGGGGATATTTATATGAACTTTGAAAACTGTGTAAAAGAAAGAAGAAGTGTTAGAAAATTTACTAAAGAAAAGATTTCTCATGAAACTTTCGAAAAAATAATTGAATTAGCTAGATTTGCTCCATCATGGAAAAATTCTCAGACTGCAAGATATCATATAATAGAAAACGAAGATATCAAAACAAAAGTAGCTGAAGAAGGTGTTATGAACTTTGTATTTAACGAGAAAACAATAAAAAGAGCTCCTGCTCTAGTAGTACTTACTGCTGTAAGTAAAAAAAGCGGATATGAAGAAGATGGTAGCTTCTCTACTTCTAAAGAAGACCGTTGGGAAGTATTTGATGCAGGTATAGCTTGTCAGACATTCTGTTTATCTGCTTATAATGAAGGTGTTGGAAGTGTTGTTCTTGGAATATTTGACGATAAAAAAGTTAAAGAAATATGCGAAATTCCAGAAGAAGAAAATGTAATGGCACTTATAGCTGTTGGATACAGAGATGGTGAAGCTAAAGCTGCTCCAGAAAGATTAGAAGTTAAAGATTTAGTTTCTTTTAAATAATTACAAAAAGACTCATCAATCCAATTAATTTTGGACGATGAGTCTTTTATTTTTATATTATTCTACTTCACAAACTATTGTTTCAATAGTTGCCATAGCACCTTCTATAAGTGCTTCTATATCTAATTTTTCTTCTGATTTTTCTATTCTTTCTAATTTAGGTTTTGTTATAGGTTTCTTAGGAGCAAATACACTACAGCAATCCTCTTCTGGAACTATAGAGATATCATAAGTACCTATTTCCTGAGCTATATCAATTATATCTGATTTATCCATAGCTATAAGCGGTCTAAATACTGGTAAACTACAAACTGCATTAGTACAAGTTAATCCGTATATAGTCTGAGATGCAACCTGCCCTATACTTTCACCTGTAACTATAGCCTGACAATGTCTCTGCTCAGCTAATCTCTGAGTTATCATCATCATAAATCTTCTTGAATGTATAGTAGTTTCTTCTCTATTTAATTTTTCAGTTATTTCTTTTTCTATTTCAAGTATATTGCAACAATGTACTTTTATTGGTCCACAGTATCTTGAAAGAGTTCTCGCTAGGTCTAATACTTTTTCTCTAGATCTTTCACTAGTGAATGGGTATGTGTGGAAGTGGATACATTCTATATCCATACCTCTCTTAGCAACCATCCAAGTAGCTACTGGGCTGTCTATTCCTCCTGAAAGAAGTGACATAGCTTTACCAGCAGTTCCCATTGGTAATCCACCATAACCTGGTACAGAGTCTGTATAAACCATCGTATTTAACTCTCTGTATTCACATCTAACCTTAACTTCTGGATTTCTAACATCAACTTTTATTCTGTCTTTAACATTAGAAAGTATATATCCTCCGATATCTATACTCATTTCCTGAGATGTAAGTGGAAGAGATTTATCTCCTCTTCTTGATTCAACTTTGAAAGTCTTAGCACCCTCTTCTATCTTCTGTTCGATTAATTTTAAAGCTGTAGCTTTTAGTACATCGTAGTCTTTTTCAGCTTTTACTCCTGGACAAACTCCTACTATACCAAAAACTTTTCTAACTTCTTCCATTACTTCTTCATAATTGTCGTCATTTACATCAACATATATTCTTCCATATTCTTTGTAAACATTGTATTCACCTAGTGGTTTAAGCATATTTTTTATATTTTTTATAAGCTTATTTTCGAAAAGGTATCTATTTTTTCCTTTTACTCCTATTTCTCCGTATTTAACTATTAATATATTGTACAAATCGGCACCTCTTTTCAATTATTTTTTATATTCTCTCTAACCTTTGTATTTTAATTATTTTCTTATTCTGATTATCTTTCTTAAATCTTCAACAGAATCCCTTAATATCTCTACAGCCTTAACTATTTCTTCTTCTGTATTCATATCAGATAAACTAAATCTTATTGCTCCTTCTATCTCATCTGGTGTAAGTCCCATAGCATTTAGCACATGACTTCCCTTTTTCTTTGATGAGCAAGCAGAACCTGTAGAAACATATACTTCCTTCTGTTCAAGATAATGTAAAAGCACTTCTCCTCTTACATCTTCAAAAGATACATTTAATATATGACAAACTCCATCTTCTGGAGAATTTATCTTAACAGCATCTATATTTTTTAATATCTCTTCTTTTAAAAGATTCTTCAACGAATTCATTTTTTCTATAGATCCATTTAAATCAGAGAATAATTTTGATACTGCAGCTCCCATGCCGTATATTCCAGGCACATTTTCTGTTCCAGATCTTAAATTACTTTCCTGACCTCCACCAGTTACAAGTGGCTTAAAATTATTTCCATCCTTCATATACATAAATCCTATTCCCTTTGGACCATGTATTTTATGGGCACTGACACTCATAAAATCTATATTGTATCTAGATGGTCTAAATTCTACTTTTCCATATCCCTGAACAGCATCTACATGGAAAAATACTTTATTCTTTCTATTTTTTAGTGAGTTGCCTATTTCCTTTATCGGCTGAATACTTCCAACCTCGTTATTTACAAACATGACACTCACTAAAATAGTATCTTCTCTTAAACTCTTCTCTACATCCTCTATACTTATCTTTCCTTCAGAATCTACAGGTAGATATGTAACATCAAATCCATCCTTTTCTAAATCCTCTAAAGTGTTTAAAACTGATGGATGCTCTATAGAAGTAGATATTATATGTCTTCCTCTCTGCTTATTGAGATTTGCACAACTTCTGATAATCATATTATTGCATTCTGTTCCACCAGAAGTAAATACAATCTCTTTTTCCTTAGCTCCAAGAGTTTTAGCGATATTTCTTCTTATATCTTTTATATTCTTTTCTATTTTCATACCCATTCTGTGCGCTGCAGATGGGTTTTCATAGTCTTCTGTAAGTGCTTTAACCATACTATCAACTACTTCCTGATATGGTTTTGTAGTCGCACTATTATCTAAATATATTCCCATTGATAACACCTTTCCTCGCTTAAAAAGTATTTAAAACGTATATCATTTTATTATAGCATATTTTTACTTTTAAAAATATATGATTATAATATTTATCACTTTCTTATTTGAATTTTATTTTTAATGCAATTAAATTTCTTCTTATTAAATTCATTTTTAAAAGAGTTATTTTTTTAACATAATTACAGGTATTTTTATATCTTTTAAAACGTATATAATAATATTTTATTATAGATAATTTTATTGTTACAACCTATACCTTTTTAAATTTTTCATACTAAATTTGTTTAAATTTCAACATTTAGATATAAATTTAAAATTCTTTACAAGAAAACGTTAATCTTGTATACATTATTATACAAATATACTATTTGTATTTTATCATCTATAGATAAATACAATATTAAATTTTTCTTACTCTAATTGACAAATTTATATTTATTTAACTTTATAATAAATATTCATTGATTTTTTAATGATTTTTTGTTAAAATTTAATTAAGGTTATCCCCCTGGTAACCCCAGTTAGTTAATATATCTATTCCCAGTACCCTTTCAAAGGGATATATTTTATGTTTATTGAATTTAGTGTGAAAATTACGGAAGTTTTCACACAAGAAAAAAGAAGCTTACCCCGAGCTTCTTTTTTCATGCCTATTTTTAAATTTTTAATTATATTAATTCATCTCTATTTTTTAATACATTTAAGAATTTTTTAGTTCTTTCATTCTGTGGATTATCTATAACATCCTTTGCATTTCCCATTTCTACTATTTTTCCACCATCCATAAAACAAACTTTATCAGAAACATTTCTAGCAAAACTTATTTCATGAGTTACAATTATCATTGTTTTGTGCTGTTTAGCAAGGTCTTTTATCAACATTAAAACCTCATTTACAAGCTCTGGATCTAGTGCTGATGTAGGTTCGTCAAATAATAAAACCTTTGGATCTAATGCAAGTGCTCTACCTATAGCAACCCTCTGCTGCTGACCTCCAGATAGACTTGATGGATATTCATCCTTTTTATCTAATAATCCTATCTGTTTTAAAATTTCTAGTGCTTTCTCATCAGCTTCTTTCTGACTCATTTTTTTAACAACAGTAAGTCCTATAGTTATATTTCTTAATACTGTTTTGTTGTTAAATAAATAGAATCCCTGAAATACCATTGCAGTATTTCTTCTAAGCCAAAGTTTGTCTGCTAATTTTATATGTCTTAATTCTACTTCTTTTTCGTCCATTTTTATAGAACCATTATCTGCATCCTCAAGACAGTTTATACATCTTAAAAAAGTAGATTTACCTGTACCAGAAGGTCCTATTATACTTATAACCTCCCCTTGTTTTACATCTAAATCTATCCCTTTTAAGACCTCATTTTTCCCAAATTTCTTATGTATATTCTTTATCTCTATCACTATTTATCACCGACCATTTTTCCCATTTTCTTTTCTAATCTAGACTGAATAAATGTCATTATAGATGTTATCATCCAGTATATAAGAAGAACACATACAAACGCTTCTAAGTATTTATAACTTGATGATCCTTCAAGCTGAGCCTGAGCCATCATTTCCTTTACACCTATAGCAAATACTAATGATGTATCTTTTACTATATTTATAAAACTACTGAAAAGAGTTGGTATAGCTACTCTTATAGCCTGTGGAAGTATTATATGATACATTGATTGCATATATGTCATACCTATAGACTGTGATGCCTCCATCTGTCCCTTATGTATAGATATTATCGCCGCTCTAAGAGATTCTGCCATATAAGCAGAACTCGCTAAACTTAAAATTATAAGTGCTGCATAAAATGAACTTATTCTCAACATTGTATCGTGATTTAGAAGAGGTAGTACCCCAAAATAGAAGCAGAAAAGCTGCGACATAAGAGGTGTTCCTCTAAAGAAAGATATATATACCTTAAATACCTTATTTAAAATAGGAACCTTTGCATCTATTACTATCGCTATTATAAATGCTAAAATTAATCCAAATATTATAGCTAAAACAGATAATTTTAATGTTACCCCACCGTATTTTAGCATAGTCGGTATTAAACCTACCATAAATTCAAAATCAAAACTCAAAAATTTTCCCTCCTTTTAGTTTTAAACTTTACTATTTTTTCTCTATAATCGTCAATAGACCACGCAGAATGCGTAGTCTATTGATTTATAAATTCTATTATTTTTTATTCCTGAGGTTCAGTTGTGTCTATTTCAAACCATTTTTCAGATAATTTTTTAAGAGTTCCATCTTCTCTCATTTCTTTAAGAGTTGCACCTACTTCTTTAGCAAGTTTTTCACCCTGTTCGTCTTTTCTGAATGGATAAGCATTTACTTCATAAGTTAATTTTTCATTTAACTGACGTATTGGAAGCTGTTTTTCTTCTACAGTAGTTTTAGTTTTTATTTCTCCCTGCCATAAAGCATCTATTCTACCTAAGTTTACTTCGTCTTCCATTGGAACACCGTCATAAGTTACTATATCAAATCCTAAGTTATGTTCGTCATTAATAGCTCTAAGAGTAGCTTCTCCGTTTCCTCCTAGCCAGCAACCAACTTTTTTACCTTTTAAATCTTCTTTAGTCTGGAATGGACTATCTTCTTTAACGAATAAATCATAGTAGCTGTATGCATATGGTTCTGAGAAATTGTATTTTTCTTCTCTTTCTGGAGTTATTGACATCTGATGAGCTACAGTGTCTATTTCTCCAGCATCAAGCATACCTACTAGCCCAGAGAACTGTCCTAATTTGTACTCTAATTCATAGTTATTTCTTTTTGCTATTTCGTTCCATACGTCCATTTCAAATCCTGTAAGTTCGTCATCTTTCTGGAATGCCCATGGTGGATACTGTGCTGAAGTTCCTATTACAACTTTAGTTTTTTCAGCTGCATCTCCACTTGCTTCTTCTCCTGATTTACTTGAACATGCTACAGTCCCTAACATTAGAACACCTGCTAATGCGATTGCTAAAAGTTTCTTTACTTTCATGATACACCCTCCGAATTTTTTTATCGAATATTCTTATAATTTTATCCATTTGATAAAGTTCATAAAAATTTCAATTTCCATATAAGAGGTTATCATACTTTTCATACTTTGTATAATAGATTATATTTATTAGAAATCGTTTTCTTAGTGTTTTTTTCTATACTTGCAACTTTTACTTGACAGTTTAGAATTGAATTTTAATGTTTAATTTATTTTTACAATTATTTTTTTATATTTATAATATTTTTTGCCATTTTTTAGATATATACAAAAAGAAGGGCAGTATCTTTGATACTGTCCTCCTAGCTGATTTTATATAATTAACTCAAGAGAGTAATTAACTGATCATTAAGATAATACTTTTGCAAAGAACTCTTTTGTTCTTTCATGTGTTGGGTTATTAAATACCTCTTCTGGAGTATTATCTTCTATTATTTTTCCTTCATCTACAAATATAACTCTATCCGCTACTTCTTTAGCAAATCCCATTTCGTGAGTTACTATTGCCATTGTCATACCATCCTGTGCTAGTTCTTTTATAACTTCAAGAACTTCTTTAACCATTTCTGGGTCAAGTGCTGATGTAGGTTCGTCAAATAACATCATATCTGGTTCCATAGCAAGTGCTCTTGCTATAGCAATTCTCTGTTTCTGACCACCTGATAACTGTGCTGGATAAGTATCTTTTTTGTCGTAAAGTCCAACTCTTTTTAAAAGAGTTTCAGCTTTCTTTTCAGCCTCTTCTTTACTCATCTTTTTAAGAGTTATAGGAGCTAAAGTTACATTTTCTAATATTGTTTTGTGTGGGAAAAGATTGAAGTGCTGGAACACCATTCCTATGTTCTGTCTTACTTCATCTATATTTGTATTTTTATCTACTAAGCTTTTTCCTTCAAATATTATATCCCCTGATGTAGGAGTTTCTAAAAGGTTCATACATCTTAATATTGTACTTTTACCAGATCCAGATGGACCTATTATAACTAGTATTTCACCTTTTTCAATTTCTAAATCTATACCTTTTAGTACCTCGTGGTCACCAAAAGATTTATGTAAATCTTTTATCGTAATCATAATTCTCACTTTCCTTTATCTATAATTAATTTGATGCAGCCATCTTCTTTTCAAGAAGACCAACTAGTTTTGATAGAGTAAATGTTAATACGAAGTAGATTGCCGCTGCGAATAGATATGGGCCAAAACTATCGTATGTAGCATTTTTAACTGTATTAGCAGTAAACATTATGTCGATTACTCCTATGAATGATAGTATTGCTGATTCTTTTACTAATGAAACAAATTCATTCGCTAATGATGGAAGTATGTTTTTAACTGCCTGAGGAACTATTACGTGTCTCATAGTTGCCCAGTAGCTAAGCCCTAATGATCTACTTGCTTCCATCTGACCTTTATCTACTGACTGTATTCCAGATCTCATTATCTCTGCTACGTATGCACCAGAGTTTATAGATAATGCAAAAGCACCTGCTATAAAGTCACTTGGTATTCCAAATAAACTTGGGAAATTAATTCCAACCTGTGGAAGTCCGTAATATATGATTGATAACTGTACTAAAAGTGGTGTATCACGAATTACTTCTATATATATTGTTGATAATGCTTTGAATATGCCATTTTTTGACATTTTAGCTAAGCAAAGTATAAGCCCTATTATAAAACCAAAGAATAATGCTATAAATGATATTTCTATAGTTGTTAATGTTGATTTTATAAAGGTTGGTAAATATGGTCCTACAAAATCAAAACTCATGTTATATCTCTCCTATCCCCTTACAAAAGAATTCTTATTCTTTATCGTATTTGTTTCTTATTATTCCTGAGCAGCTAAAGCTGAATTGTCTTCTAATGATTTCTGAAGATCGTTAGCTACGAAATCTTTTACTGCTTTGTTTATTGCTTCTAAGTATGCTGTGTTGTTTCCTTTTTTAACTGCTATAGCCATACTTTCTTCTGCGTCACCTTCTGGTAAGTTGAAGCTAGATAATGCTATACCATCTATCTGATTTATGTTTATTAAACCAACTGTATCATTAACTATTACTGCATCTACATTTCCATTTTTAAGTTCCATCATTAAATCTGGCACTGATTCAAGAGATTTTAATCCAGTACATCCTATTTTATTAGCGTATGTTTCCTGTATTGAACCTTTCTGAGCTGCAACTTTCATTGATTTAACCTGATCTTCAGAAGTTATTTTATCTTCTTCACCTTCTCTTACTATAAGTACGTTTTTACCAGTGTAGTATACATCTGAGAAATCTACATTTTTCTTTCTTTCTGGAGATGGAGACATTCCTGATATAACCATATCAACTTTGTCTGCTTTTAAAGCTCCTACTAATCCATCAAATGTCATTTCTTTGAATTCTACGTCTACTCCGATTTCTTTAGCTACTGCATTTGCTAAATCTGCATCAACACCTGCTATTTTATCTGCTCCGTCTTTTGTTGAATGGAATTCAAATGGTGGATAGTCAGCTGACATAGCTACTACTAATTTACCACTTTCTTTTACTGCGTCTAGTTTATCTGCTGCTTCAGAAGATTCTTCTCCTCCTCCGTTGCCACAAGCTACTAAACCTAAAGATAATACCATTGCCATTCCTAAACTTACTAATTTTTTCATTTTCATTTTAATTACTCTCCTTCATGTTATAAATTTTTTATTATTTTTTATTTTAGTTATTATTTAAAATCAGCTTTTGTATATTACTATTTATTTTCCTGTGTTGCTAAATCTGTATTTTCTTTTAATGATTTTTCAAACTCATTAGTTTTGAAGTTACTTACTGCTTTGTTTACTGCTTCTAAGAAAGCTTTGTTGTTGTCGTCCTGTTTTACAGCTGCTGCCATACCTTCTTCAGAATCTCCTGCTGGAAGTTCTAAGTTAGCCTGAACAAGTCCACCCATTTCCTGCATGTTTAATATACCAACTGTATCGTTTACTACTACTGCATCTACATTTCCATTTTTAAGTTCTGTCATAACATCTGGTATAGCTTCAAGAGATTTTATAGAAGTACATCCAAGTTTTGTTACATATGCTTCCTGTATTGAACCTTTCTGAACTGCTATCTTAAGATTTTTTAATTCATCTACTGATTTTATTTTATCTTCTTCTCCTTCTTTAACTGCTACTATGTTTTTACCAGTGTAGTATAAATCTGTAAAGTCTACGCTTTTATCACGTTCTGGTGTTGGAGACATTCCTGAAAGTATGATATCAATTTTATCTGCTTTTAATGCTCCTATAAGTCCATCAAATGTTATTTCTTTGAATTCTGCCTCTACACCTAATTCTTTAGCTATTGCTTCTCCTAGATCTTTGTCAACTCCTGCTATCTGATCTGAACCACTAGCAGTTGAGTGGAACTCAAATGGTGGGTAGTCTGGGTATATACCTACAACTAATTTTCCACTTTCTTTTACCTGTTCTAATTTGTCTGATGTTGATGAAGTTGAAGCTTCTTTATCTTCTCCTCCACTGCAGGCTACTAAGCCTAAAGATAATACCATTGCCATTCCTAAGCTGATTAATTTTTTCATTTTCATATGAAACCACTCCTTTTTTTAATTTTTCCTTTTTTTGTTTTTTAGTTTTTTGGTATTTTGGTAGTTTGTCGCCAATCTGAATTGGTAGTTCAGATACAACTGTCCAGTTTTGAGTAATAAAAAAAGTCCCCTAGCTAATTTTACTTAGCTAAGAGACGAATTAACCGCGTTACCACTCTTATTGATAGGTTTAAATACTATGTAGTAATTAGTGAATTCTTTTTAGTCTTTCGAATTTAGGAATAAAAAAATCTCTTAGTCCGAAGACTAAGAGACGAATTAACCGCGTTACCACTCTTATTGATAAGTATTTCTACCTACCCTCTCAAACCCTTAAGGCGGGCGACCTAATTCCATACTATTATTTCTGGAATTCTCCTCAAAAGTTCTCTTCACTCTATACTTCATTATCGGACTCACACCAAACTCCGACTCGCTGGAAATCCATTATAGGCTACTCTCTTTGTCACTGGATTTATATGTCTTTCAGTTGTTGATTATTATTATACTTTTACTATTTTATTTTGTCAACAATTTTTTGAAAATTTTTTTACTTCTTTATTTTTACTCTTTTATTTGTATCTTCCATCTCTTTTACAAATCTAGATACCTGTATTTTTTTTGAGTATCTATTTTTAGGAGAACTTATACAAACATTATTCTTCGCTCTTGTAACCGCTACATACATAAGTCTTCTTTCTTCCTCTATCTGAGATTCTTTTTTATCATCATCTTCAATATCACATGTCTTTTCATGCGGAGAAATTCCTTCACTTGCTCCAATTACATATACATTTTCAAATTCAAGCCCTTTTGCACTGTGCATTGTGGTAAATATTACTCCATCTTGCTGCGAATTTAGAGTATTTTCTTCTGCCTTTTTCTTTATCATTTCAATATGATCTAAAAATTCTTTTATCGTTTTGAAATTTACAGCAGAGCTTTCAAATTCATTCATTATCTCTATAATTCCAGCTGGCTTAATTTTTCTATTTTGACAATAATCCAGAATATATCTATCATAATCCAATGTAGACCTTATATATGATATTGCGTACTTAGGCTGCAAAGTTTTTATATATCCCATATCTATATCTAGTTCTTCTAAAGTCCTAATCTGTATCTTTTTTAAATCACATTCAGATATAAGGCATCCGATAAAGTTTTTAGACGCCTTTGCCTTTGATATAGCTACTTTTGGAATATACCTAAGAGGTCTATTTATTATTCTCTCCCAATCCATATTCCTATTAGGATCTAATGCCAATTTTAAATATGATATGATGTCACAAATTGCCCAATGACTGTATATAGTTACCACAGAATCCTTTACACTAAATGGAATTCTCATATTCATAAAAACGTCTACAAGAGCTCTCGACTGAATATTAGTCCTGTATATGACCGCATATTCACTGTACTCATCGTCGTTTTCTTGTACTTTTTTCTGTATTTCCTTAGCTATAAATGTAGCCTCTTCTTCCGGGTCATAAGGCTCTATATACCTAACAGATGCACCCTCTCCAGATGCACATTTTATAGTTTTTTCAAATCTATTTAAGTTGTTTTTAATTAAGCTGTTTGATATATCTATAATCTCTTTTTTAGAGCGATAATTTACATCAAGAAAAATCTTCTCAGTACCTCCAAAGTACTTTTCAAATTCTAAAAGAAAATCTGGTCTAGCACCTCTAAATCCGTAAATACTCTGGTCTTCATCTCCAACAGCAAATATATTATTTAAAGGATTTGCAATCATTCTTATAATCTCAAACTGTACTCTATTTATATCCTGAAACTCATCTATAAGTATATATTTATACACATTTCTTACAAAATCCAATCTATTTGGATATTCTTTAAGCATATAATATGTTCTAATAAGCATATCATCAAAATCTATTTTTCTTACATTTTCCTTATAACCTTCATACATAGAGTATACTCTTGTAAAATCATCCCTTGTGAGTACATCAGAATTAAAATCAGAAGGATTCATTAGCTCATTTTTTATATAAGAAATCTCAGTCATTATCTGAGTAATTGTATCATCGTCATCAGTATTTTCTATTTTAAGATTTTTTATTATATTCTTTATAGCATATCTTTTTTCTTTGTCATCGACTATACTTTTTAGCTGCAGATTTTCAAAATATCTCAACATCCTAAAGAACACCGAGTGGAAAGTACCGCAAGTCACCTTTGATAATCTAATATCATTAGATATTGCCATTAATCTATTTTTCATTTCCATAGATGAAGCCTTAGTAAAACTTATCGCCAAAATTCTAGCTCCAGGAATATTTTTATTAAGAACCATATTTGCAATTCTATATGTTATAACTCTTGTCTTTCCAGAACCAGGACCTGCAAGAACCATACAAGGCCCCTCTATATGCTCTACAGCCTTTAATTGGTTTTCATTTAAACTATCTAAATTCATACTTTTCTCCTCCTTTCTCAAAAGTCTTATCTATTATAAGTATCAACATATATTTTCATTTTTATATCTATTCATTGACAGTTGTCAAAGTTGATATTGTTTTTAACTCTTCTAGTACATAAGGAGAATTATCTTGAGAAGTCATTACAGTTATTAAATCACCATGTATAAGCGTTAAATCACCTTTTGGAATTATTTCCTTTTCTCCTCTATTTACAGCAACTATTAAAGATGTTTCCGGCCATTTTATCTCTTTTATCTTTTTACCATCTGCCATACAATCCATATCTATTGAAACTTCAAGCAATGTTTTCTGTTTAGACGCACCTTTATATTCGTTTGCACTGTGTTCTCTAGCAAGAAGTCTATCAAGTAGGCTTTCATATATAGGCTCTCCTTTTAATACATCTGCTGTCAACTGCGCAACTACACTAACTATTGCAAGTGGTAGTAGATGAGCAAGAGACCCTGTCATTTCTGAAATTAATATTATACCTGTTATTGGTGCCTTTACTATTGCAGCAAAATGTCCTGCCATAGCTAGTACGACAAAGTTCATTATATATATACTAGGTATTCCAAGATATCTTATTGATATAAGTCCAACTATATTTCCTACAAGTGCACCAAGTACTAAAAGTGGGAAGAATATCCCTCCTGGCACTCCTGAACCAAAACATACAAATGTAAAAATAAATTTAACCACTAAAAATACAACTAATGTAATAAGCATAAAATCTGTGCTCTGAAGCTCCATTATTAGCTCATGTCCCCCACCTGTAAGTATTGGAGAAATCATACCTATAATACCTGTAACAAAGAATGGTATAATTATCTTTACATATCTATTTAATTTACTTTCTTTGAACATTTTCTGAGTTTTTAATATTCCACTGTTAAATATAACACCACTAATTCCTACTGCTATTCCTAATATTATAAGTACCCAATAATATTTTATCGGCATTATATTTAACTGATTGAATTTTAAAGATGGGATTATCCCAAAGAACTGTTTTGCAACACAGTCCGCAGTAAGTGATGCAATCATAGCAGATAATAAAATCATTGGAGAAAAGTTTTTATGTGCTTCTTCAAGTGCAAACATAACTCCTGACATAGGTGCATTAAATGCTGCTGAAAGACCTGCACTAGCACCACAAGTAGTTAGATACACTTCTTCATAGTCTGGCTTCTTCCCTTTTTTAGAGAATTCTTCACCTATACATCCACCCATCTGAACAGAAGGACCCTCTCTACCCACAGAAAGACCTGCACCTAAGCAGATTACTCCCCCTACAAACTTATAAAATAATACCTTCATCCGGTTTATACTTAATTTTCTTGAAAGTATTCCCTCTAACTGTGGTATACCACTTCCTGAAATCATAGGCTCTTTCTTTACAAATTCTGCAACTACAAAAGCCGATGCCGCAAGTAATATAAATACCGCTGGTATCATAAGTATATTTTTATCCGCATATCCATAAAGATAATTAAAAAATACAGCTAATTTTGATGCTAATATTCTATAAACAACTATAACAACACCTGTTATTATTCCGACCATAAGTGAATCCAAAATAAGCCTATTTTTTATAGTTCTAGTTCTCTGAAATATATCAGAAATCTTTAATCCTTTTCCGTCCATAATTCACCTCTCGCATTAATATTCTTTTTTATTTTTATTTCAATTTTTATTATTACTTTACTTGAAATTTTCACACTCTATTAGTATATCATAAATTTTCTTAAAAAAAGATTTTGCCATTATTCCGAAAGTTTTTATTTGTATCTTTATAATATAAAAATAATAAAAAAGGGAGATTTATATCGATAAAGTACCGATATAATATCTCCCTATAGTTTCTATAATGATTTTTTAATCAATTATATATTATTCTTCTCTCTGTTTTATTGTAACTGTAGCATTTTCAGGTTTAACTGGATCACCAACTGTTAATCCTTCTATTTCTGAATCAGGGCAAACATCTTTCCATGCTTTAGCCATTACATCTTCAACAGATAAGTTTTTGTCTTCTATTATTCCTAATCTTAAATAATCTTCAGCTATTTCTTCAAGAGCCTGTTTTGTGAATTCATCAGATAATCCGAAATGTAAAGTATTCCAGAATTCTAACTGATCTTCTTCTTTACCAGTCATTTTATCTGTATCGTACATTATCTGCACTGCATCATTTGGCTGTAAACGAGCAAATTCTCCAGCACGTTTTATAGCTTTAACAACATATTTAGCATGAACTGGGTTTTCTTTTATGAAATCATTGTTCATTGCTGTTACACAACAAGCTTCATCCTGGAATTCAGGGCTGTGAGTTATAGAGCATATCATACGCATATCATCTCTATATGTTGAAAGTACAAAGTAATCAGAGAATATAGAAGCATCAACTTCTCCATTTTCCATAGCTGCAACTGTAGCTGCACTATCTTCTATATTTTTGAATTTAACATCTTTAGTTGGGTCTATTCCGTATTCATCTAATAAACGGTAGCTTATATTCTGGTCAGAGTTACCTATACCATCGTGTATAGCTATAGTTTTTCCTCTTAAATCTTCTACTGATTTTATAGGACTATCTTTTGGTACGAATATTGATTTACATCCTATATGTGCACCTGCAACGAATGTCATATTAACACCTTTTGTTACTGGTACAAGCATAGTTGCTATATGGTCAGTTCCCCATAAAGCTTTACCATTACCTACAGTTTCAACAACTGAACTACCCTGAACGTATTTAGCATTGATTCCGTATTCTTTGTAGTATCCAAGCTGTTCAGCTAAGTATTTAGCAGAAACACACTGTCCACCATTGAATAAGTAGTTTAATTCTGTTCCGAAAGCTGGTTCTTTTTTCATTGCTTCCCAATCTTCTTCTGAAACCGCTTCTGGTTTTTCCATGTTTACATTTGCTTCCTGTTTTGCAGGTTCTTTTGATTCTTCTGTAGCTTCTTTTTTACCACAAGCAACAGTAGAGATCATCATAGCAGAAACTAAAGCTAATGCCATAAATTTTTTAAATCCTTTGTTCATAAAATATATCCTCCTCTAAAAATATATAACCAAATTTAAATGGTTTTTGGTACTAAGTTATAGATTTTGGTAAATTATCTTTTACCTGCGAAATGAAGTTTATTTAATATATCATTTCTATATTTAACGAATTTTTCTGATGCTCTATCTCTAGGATAGCTATCATCTATTTTTATATCTGCAACAACACGTCCTGGATTTGCTTCTAGAACTATTACTCTAGTTCCCATATATATTGCTTCGTCTACGTCGTGTGTTACCATTATTGCAAGCTGACCTTTTTCTTGCCACATTCTTATAATCTCGTCCTGCATATTCATACGTGTAAATGCATCAAGTGCTCCTAGTGGTTCGTCAAGAAGTAAAACATCTGGTTCATTTATAAGAGAACGAACTAGAGCAACCCTCTGTGCCATACCTCCTGATAACTGCCCTGGATAATCGTCTTTAAATGCTTCAAGTCCGATTACTTTAAGCATACGTTCAACTTTAGGTTCATTTCCTTTTAATTTTCCCTGCATTTTTAAACTAAATGCTATATTATCTTCAACTGTAAGCCATGGGAATAATGTTGGTTTTTGGAATACCATACCTCTTTCTGGAGATGGCTCTAAAACTTCTTTCCCATCCATAGTTACTTTTCCTGTTGTAGGGTTTATAAGACCTGCTATAAGACGAAGAATAGTCGATTTACCACATCCTGATGGCCCAACAAGACTTATAAATTCTCCACTTTTCATTGTCAAATCTACGTTGTTAAGTGCATGAGTTACCTCATCAGTTTCTATCTTTGCGAAACTTTTAGATACTTTTTCTAATTTTAATACAACTTCTTTTTCTGCCATTATTTCACAACTCCATTCTGCCATCTTAATACACGTTTTTTGATTAAATCAAGTATTTTAGTAACAACTGTGAATATGAAACAAATTACAAATAGTGCTGCGAACATCTTGTCGTAACTTGCCCATGATTTAGCCCAAGTCATATACCATCCAAGACCGGCTTCAACCCCCATCATTTCTGCTACCATTATTGCTGTACATGCAGAACTCATCGCCTGTGTACATCCCTGAAGTATAGAAGGCATAGCGTGTGGAATTGCAACTTTAAATACAAGCTGTCTTTCACTCGCACCTAATGTACGTGCTGCTTCAAAGAATGACTTATCTACGTTAGATATACCTGTCATAGATGCAACTGTTACTGCAAACCAAGATCCTAGTGCTATTATAAAAACAGCTCCTCCGAATAATGATGTTGCAACAACCATTATTATAGGTATCCAAGTAGATGTTGGTATTGGTCCTAAGAATTTTATAATAGGGTTTATCCAGTAACGTGCTTTTTCTGAGTATCCACAAGCTATACCAGTTACTAATCCAAGAGCTATCCCTATTGTGTATCCTAAGAATAATAGTCTTAAAGTATGTAATGTAGACTCTATTAAATATCCTCTATCTATCCATGCTATATTTAATACATAGTTTAGACATGGAACGAAAGGCTGTGTTAATACACCTGTTTTTAATGTAAGATAGTCGTACATTCCTAATAGTAAGAATAATGCTGAATATAACGGCGCTTTATAACGTATCTTTTCTAAAACCGTTTTATCATTTCTCGCATTTTTAATTCCTGCATATGCTAAATATAGTACATATGCACCGATTAATATTATAAGTAATCCCAGATATGTATTTGGATTTTCATTTGGACTGTTATCTGGAATGAACTTGTATTCACAAATAGCTATTATTCCACAAACTACAGGTAAAATCATGATTAATAAATCTAAAGTTTTCTGTAGTTTACTCTTATCTCTTGCTTCTAAGTCTTTTAACTGCTGACGTGTAAGATTTCCTAATTTAGCATCAGCGTTCTTTTTAGAAATTTCTTCATTACTTGCTCCCATAAATCAATTCTCCCTTTCATTTTTTTATAATTTTTTCACTTAAAATTTTGACTTACATTTATTTTTCATACTTATTTCTTTCGTTTTTCATATTTATTTCTATAACATTTTACAATATCCCTAAACATTTGTTAAATACTTGTTTTTTATAAGTAAATAAGATTTTTTTATAAAAAATTTTCTGTACATTTATTTTTTCTATAGCGGCATAGATTAAATCTATAATCAAAACTTTATTTACTTTCATTTAAATTTACTTTATTTAACTTTACTTTATTAATTTTATTTTTAAATTCTTAGTTTTAAGACTTATTCACCTTATATATTATATTTCTATACATAAATATATTGACTAATTTAATTTTATAAGGTAGAATATAATAAGTATTTGGAGAAGTACTCAAGAGGCTATAAGAGGAGCCCCTGCTAAGGGTTTAGGCTGGGTAACACCGGTGCGAGGGTTCGAATCCCTCCTTCTCCGCCAGTAAAAAAAGACCTTTTTTCAAAGGTCTTTTTTTATATCTTTTTATAAAATTTTTTAATATTAATTTTCTCTATTTTATCTAGTAAATTTTTCGTACTCTTCTCTACTCACTATTGTTTCAGCTGTATGTGAATCAGATCCTAAAACAGTTTTTATATCGTATTTATCAGCTAATTCTTTTAAATATCCTGAAACATATACCTCTCCACAATATTGCTTTCTAGTTCCAGAAACATTTAAATCAAGTTCAAATCCATTTTCTTTTAACGATTTCATTATATCTATTAAAATATCTTGTTCGCTATAATCATACTCAAACACCTTGCAGAACTTTCTTATTAGGTTTAGATGCCCAAATCTCTTTGGTTTATACTCTCCTAAATCAGCTTCTATAGCTTTTTTAACAGTTTCATAGTATTTACCATAAAGCTTATCTACTCCTCCAGATAACTCAGCAATTCTTTTAAATTCTTCTGGGCTATAGTCTATACATACAAATTCACCACAAACCTTCATATTATGTACAGAAAGTAAAGCATCATCCAATCTCTTTCCATATTTTTCTAAATTATTTTTTATCTGTTCTTCATAGCCTTCAAGATAATCTACTTCAGTACCAACATTTATCTTTATTCTGTCACGATATTTCTTTTTCATTTCCTCAGCCTCATCTAAATACCGTTCAAAAGCTTCAACAGAAGGTGTGCTATCCTGCTCTGGAGAAGGATCTACAAATCCCTCAGGTAATGGAAAATGCTCGGTAAAACTTATTTCATCATATCCGTTTTTTATAGCATTTTCTATGTACATTTCAAAAGAATCACTTGTCCCATGAGGACAATAATGTGAATGTATATGACCATCTTTCATAAAAATCACCTCTATAAAAATATTTTATCTATCTTTCAATTCCAGCCATTTTTATAATTTCAGGAATATTTTTTTCTGCTCCAACAGACATTATATGAACACCGTCACATAATTTTTCTTCTTTTAATTGCTTAATAAACTCTGCTGCTATTTTCATTCCTTCTTCTCTATAATTTTCTTTTCCAACAGATTCCATTCTTTCTATTATATTTTCTGGAACATCCACACCAGGAATATTTTTATTTAAAAATCTAGCCATTCCAGGTGATTTTAATGGAATAATACCTATTAGAACCTTACATTCAAAATTTTTAGTTCTTCTTCTAAATTCTCTAACAGTTTCTATATCAAAAACAGCCTGTGTTTGGAAAAATTTTGCTCCTGCTGCTATTTTCTTTATCATTTTTATAATTTGAATTTCTATAGGAACAAATCCCGGAGATACAGCAGCTCCCATATAAAATTTTGGATGTCCTTTTAATTCATTGTGATTCATATCTCTTCCAAATGAAATATATTCAGCAGCCTTTAATATATTTATACTATCTAGGTCGAATACATTTTTTGCTTGAGGATGATCTCCCTTGCTTGTATGATCTCCCGTTATAGCAAATAAATTTTCTATCCCCAAAATTCCTGCTGATAAAAGCTCTCCTTGTATTGCAATTCTATTTCTATCTCTACCTGTCATCTGTAAAACCGGCTCTATTCCATTATCTTTTAATATTTTACAAGTTACAAGTGATGTCGAGCGTACAACAGCTGATTGGAAATCCGTTACATTAACTGCATCTACTTTTCCCTTTAATACTTCTATACACTCCATAATATGAGAAATATCAGTTCCTTTTGGAGGTGCTATTTCACATGTTACAGTAAATTTCCCACTTTCTAGAGAGTCTTTTAATCTACCCATTAGCGTTTCCTCCTATCATTCAATTCCTTCATAGTTATATCTCTTTTTCTATTTAGTTTTGAGTAATCTCTTTCATCTCTGACTTTTAATAGATTTTCAAGTTGGTTTAATCTTTCTAATCTTTTATATATTTTTACCCATGCACATCTATATTCTGGATTTACCTCACATCTTCCATCTTTATCAGCCCCTCCACATGCTCCATTTAACAATCCTTTAGAACAAGATGTTACTGGACAAATTCCTCCTGTCCAAGCGAGCTGACAATCTCCACATGCTCTACATGCCTCCTCATATCTACCCAACATCTGAACCTCACCAATAAACAGC
>OGEP01000304.1_pt1 | contig 77875 bp, 77 predicted proteins | sample 1570721 | NCBI WGS metagenome assembly OGEP01 (sample SAMEA2582131, study PRJEB24529) | metagenome | biome: Human gut stool | place: China | collected 2011 | reverse complement strand
CCGAAGATGGTCGCAACGGACGTACCGAAGACGACGGTGATGCCCATGGTGACTCTGGGTTCCTCTTAGTAGTGCTTTATAGGAGGTAGTTAGGTGTAGTTGTTGGTGCTTTTCCTTAGTGAGTTCCTACGGAGTTCTCTTAGGACTCCAGTTGTGTTCCCTTTGAGTTCCTAAGGTTCTGGGTTCTTTAGGATACTAAAGGACTCCTAACTGTAATACTAAGGAATACTTAGGTATACTAGAGGAACAGAGGAAATACTTAGATATACTTTAGTTTTCCTCTGCCCTTCCTCTACTCTGTGGGACAATTAATGACTTTGTATATATGTGGGACAATTACCATTTCTTCTTCATAATGTTCCTATTTCTACTACTTCCTACATCTTCTACTCCATACATCATAGAGAACAGACCCCGATCATCATCCAGAGCTGTCTCCAGAAACTCTTCTAACTGTTCATCCAGTCCAGTCTGGTAATCTCTATCCATTACATCCAACCAGTAAGACACAGCCATAGTCAGGGCATCTAAGCGGTCATCGTGTGCCAATGAACCCCTATCTCTACTCAGACGGGTCATCTGGTAAATCAGCGAATATTTCTGTCCCTTTTCCTCATACACGCTGTAATCATCACGAATAACTGTCTCAGCCATGATAATCTTGTGTCTCATCATAACAGGTTCTAAGGTGTCTATAATACGAGCTTCCTTCTGTACTGTATTCTTCACTTCCTGCACAGCACATGGGTAAATACTCGTCAGGATAGGCTTGAATAGCTGAGTGAACATACCGTCTCCAAAGTTTGCTTCTACGATAATCTCATTAACTCCATGGATTTTAGCCTTGTTAGCCAGCTGTGTCAACACGGCATCTGAGTAACCATCCTGAAAACCTCCTACTTCTACTACAAAGAGATACCCATTCAGGTACTTCACGATAGCGTAGGCAGTCTCGTCAGTACCTCTACCAGAAGGGTCAACAGCCATAACACATCCTGTATACTTAGCTGTCTCCTGACTTCTGCTATGCTCACGATAGAAAAAGTCACCCTTAATAGCGACACAGGGGAGGTCATTCAGGCGATACTCATAACCACTTGACCATGACCACTTCAAAGAGGTTTCATCCATGTCCACATTAGACACAATCAAGTCCTGTGTCTTCAGGGGATATTTTTCGTAGTCAGACAAGTTCGTATTCAGTTTGAACTGTAAGGAAAACCCTGCTTTACCATAGGATAGCCGACGTTCCTCAATTTCCTCTTCAGGGAATCTTCTAGGGTCAGTCGGCTTTCCTGCATACAGAGCAGGGTTTTTGTCGTAAGGGGTAGCAATAAAAGGAGCTAATTTGTCCCCGTAATACTCACGCTCTTCTGGTGTCTCAGGGTATACCAGCGGAAAAATATAGCAGGAATATCCACGATTCTGAAGTTCATTGTACAGTGACATTTCGTTCTGCGGAGTACCGAGGTATATAACCTTACTTCTATCCCCCGGCTTGATAATAGCATCAAACTCCTTAACATCCTCAAATAGCTTGTCCCTCCGTGTCTGTGTACTGGAATTATTGGGAATCTCTACGTCATCCGCAATCAGTATGTCCGCACGACTACCTGTTATCTGACCTGTAATACCAACAGACTTTACAGAGGGTGAAATATCTGCTACGGCTTCACCAACATCAAAAAGATTCTGTGTGTTACGCTGTCCGTCACGAGGTTTTAGGTGAGACAAAAAGTCTAGTAAGTAGATTATCTTTCGGATAAACACGGCGTTTGCATCTGCTCTGTCTTTACTTGCAGATATAATGAGACACTTCAGTTGAGGGTCATTCCAAAGTGACCATACGACATAAGCACAGGTAATGAAGGACTTAGCTACCCCACGGAACCCTTCAATGATATATCGTTTCTCAGGGCATTTCATGAGGAGTGTCGCAATAGCATACTGTATGTCTGTCGGTTCAGGAAGGGCTATCTCATGCCAGAGGATAAACAAGAACTTCCTGAAGTCTTTCTTAGCCGCTTCAATTTGCTCTGGAGTCCACTGAACCTGCACCCTTCACAGCACCTCCTTCATCTTCGTCATCATCCAAGAAGTCAGGCAATTCTTTTGTAACCATGGACACCAAAGGCGTCGTCGTTTCAGGAGTTGTCTTCAGCTCATTGTCTTTCAAGAACTGTCTGACTTTTGCCAAGAACTGAGGGCTGTGTCTCAAGTCTTCATTCTGAATACCCTCAATCAAGGCATTAACTTCTTCCTGTGCCAGAATATCCAGCAGTTTCGGATTGATTTTACTCATACTATCATCCTTTCTCAAAGCTAGTTACCTTTATATTTTCATTATTTTTTTTTCTAAATACGATAATTGCACTGGGAAATGGTGCGCTGTTTTTACTGTCACCAAACTTCAAGCGACCCTTTACAAAGCGAATTTCAGAGGCTTTCATAGCATACTCATGCCACCACTTTGTGTCTGTTCGAGCAGGTACGAGACACACTACCGTTGTCTTTGCCTCCAAGGCCTTGCTCATCCATGCCCCAATCTTCCTACCGTAAGGAGGATTCATCCAACAGACACCTTTCCACTTCTGCTTCAAACCATCCTGATCTGGAGTAAAGAAGGAAGTACATTTAGCATTGGAAGGCAAGGCACATACATCTATATCAAAATGGAACTCAGTATCCAGCTTGTCAAACAGGTCTTTCGGTGTCTCCCACACTTCACTTTCACTACTATATAAAACATTATTAATAGCCACTATAAGCCTCCTACGTAAAAATAAAACTCCCCATAGGAATTATACCTACAGGGAGTTACAAAACCGTAAAACGCATCCCAATCAGTCTAGGGGATAATTTTGACATTATCCTCATTCCTACTAATGTATACTTTAGGATTGCACCCAAAGCGATAAGGAAACAAAGGGCAATCAACAATAGCACATTTGCGCACTTCTGCTTCCTGTTCTCCTGCACAATCCATACACTTCGCACGAATTGCTTTTGCCATCGAGGGCTTATCAGGATTCTTAATACGTACCTTCATTACCGACTACACCCCCAAATCAATAAGCCACCTGCAACGATCCAAGCCAAATCACGCTGTCGCTCCATCCGCTTTACCGACTTATTCAGAGAGTCCGTTTGCTTTTGCAATTCCATCAAGTTCTGCTTGTAATCGGTCAAGTACACTTGCGCTTTCGTCAGCTCTTTCTGAGATTCTGTTAGCTGTGTCTTGAGCTTCTGTGAGTCCTGTTTCTGCGCTGTTGACTGCTTCTGTAGCTCTGTCACCATCTGTCGTAAGCTGTTGAATTGTTCGGTTGACATTTCGACTTTCTGCGGACTCTGTGCATGAACTGTAGAAGTAGACACAGAGGGAAAGACACAGAAGCACACCAACAGCGAAAGACACAAGCAGAGCTTTTTTATTCTGTTGGTCATTTAGCATCTTCCTTACCCTTTTCTACTTTTTCTTCCCATGTATCCACATATGCTTTCAGCTTATCAAAATTAATAAATTTGTCTAAAAGCTCTACGTCTACTATAGACAAGTGTGCTATGTATTGTAGCAAGGTGGCATCATCCATCTCATTAATATTTTTACATATTTGTTTACGGATATTTTCATACATATCTAATTCAGCTCCTCATACCATTCGTTCATATCTACTTCTGTGTCTCCAATATATTCATGTGCACTCCACTGCCAACCTGCTACATACTTATCAGGGTAGTCCTGAGCAAACCCATTGTATCCACGGTAATCTGCAATCCAATACGGTACATAGTCCGCAAGCAAGTTAGGCTGAATGGAGTTTGTCATGTAGTCAGTACACTTCAAAGTAGACGTATAAATACCTGCTCTGTGTCCTGCTTCGTTGCAAGCGACAATAAAGGCAGAGCAAAGGGCTGTGGTGTCTACACCTTCTGCAAAACATTTATCAGCTTCACAATCGTACCAAATGCCCATAGGTGGCACATCATCACCAAGAAGTTCCAAGACCGTCTGCGCTTCTTCCCTTGCTCTTTCTGATGTCTGAGCATGAGAGAAGCAGTAGACACCCCAAGGGATACCCCTAGCCTTACATTCTTCTGCGTGTCTTACCCATGTGTCTTCTTCGGAACAACCTTCGGAAATTTTGATGATGACACCTTGAACACCTGCGGCCTCTACAGCATCATAATCAATATTGCGCTGATAATAGGAAACGTCAATAACTTTACTGGTCATCTAATTTGTCCACCTTCTTTTCTTTTGCAATCTGAGCAAGCGCACCCCTGATAAAGCTAGGGATGTACTGGCCGTAACCAACACGATCAATATTTTCAACAATACTAAGTGCCTCTACCACTGCAAAGGCTCCAATGAATAACGTCCGTACCATGTGAGTGTTCATTGCTGAATCAAGCAAGACACCCAAACCAATGATAAGGAACATAGCGGCCTTCTTATATAAGCCATGTGTTGCAATCGAACTTGCAAAGGCATGGAGTTTAAAGGAAGCCCAAAGGCCTGTGAGAATATCACAAGCCACAAGGGCCACCAAGGCATTAATCTGCTCATCCACACCACCCACAAGCTGATTGAAACATAACCAAGCAATAGAAAAAAGACAGCCAATCTTTACTTCTGTGGCTGTCCATAAGTTCCATAGTGTGTTAATCATCTTATGTAGTGTACCTCGTTTCATTTTTCATCTTCCTTTTGTTCCTTTAAGATGGCGTGGGAAATGCGAGCGTCAATAATTTCAATATAAGCATCCATTACATCTGATTGCCGTCGCAATAAATATCGTTCTGTATCATCTATAATCTTAGAGTTATCACTTCTAAACCCCATCAACTTACACATTTTCTCTGCTAAAGCACGACGTTCATCCATCATGCGATAAATATAATCTTTCATTATTCAGACACCTTCTTCCCTACACAGTCCCCATTGTCATCAATCATCCAACCCATACCATCAAGCACCTTATCAATATCCTCTTTGTATTTTGGGAATCTTGTGATAACTGTAGTGTACTTTAGTTTCTGCAAAATAATCTGGTATGCCAAATACTTAGCCATTAGTAGACACTCCTTTCATTAAGGTATTCACGGCATCCTCAAGAACTGCAATGCGTTCATCCAAAGAGGGTGTTTGTTCTTTTGTGTCTTCTGAAAAAGGAATTACTTCAAAATATTCCCCCTTGTCAACCAACATGGCATTATTTTTGTTACACCATGTAGAAGTATTTTCATATTCAATGATGTCTAAATCTTGTTTGTATAGTTTAGTCCCTATCATTTTATTTCCACCTTCCTACCACAATAGCACACGCACCCCCGGAACCCTTGTTTGTAAAGCCTGTTTCAGAAAGACTATCAACCCACTGCCAAGCACCATTACGAGATGTAACGGTTACAGCAGGTTCCCCTGAAAAAGCAACTGGGAAAGACCACCATGCACCTGCATCAATCCATGAGTTCCAACAAAGTTGTAAACCGCTTTCATACCGAATCCAGTTTCTCCCTTGGCTATTCACTTTTTCTCTGGCATTAACATCATCTGTAGTAGCAACAGTTTTAAAGGGAAGATTATTCACAATATCGGCTCTGTTGCCCCCTCTAAAGTGGATAAGACCAGAATCTTGATCTAACCACAACTGTGTACTCTCTGCTCCTTGATCGTATGGAATATTAATAAGCTGTCCATACTGGCTTGGTTGATTATTAATCTTAACCTCTGAGTAAGAAATAGAAGCAAATCCTAATTTATTCCACCCTTCGTTAGATGTATCAGAAGGGACATAGTTCTTCCCATAAGAATGAATGGTGTCCCACAGCGTATTAGGGGTTAATTTAGGAATGTCACTCCATGTGCCATCCGCTTTTAGATACCTTTCCTGCTGTCCTGCTAAAGGTTTAGGAACTTTACCACCAAGACCATCTGCGGACGATGTGCTCCCCTTAAAGTCCTGAAAGACACCTGCTGATTCTGCGGCCTGTTTAGCACTGTTAGCGGCGGCCGTCTCTGAATTATGTGCATTAGTGGCACTCGTAGCAGACGCACTAGCACTAGACGCACTGGCAGAGGCACTTGCACTCGCATTAGTTTCCGATGTTTTTGCATTGGTTTCTGAGGTCTTTGCCTTCGTTTCGGATGACTTCGCATTGGTTTCCGAGGTTTTCGCATTGGTTTCAGAGGTCTTTGCGTTTGTCTCAGAACTCTTAGCGTTCGTTGCGGACGTTGCCGCTTCCTGTGCCTTCGTTTTGCTATACAAAGCCCACTCTTTAGAACTCTGTGTCTTCCCTGTGGTACTATCCGTATCCGCTTCACCATCTGGAGAATCCGTAGCTTCTGCCCACTTCTTCGCCTTTTGATGAGATATTTCTGAATTGGTTTCCGAAGTATGCGCATTTGTCTCCGAGGTCTTAGCAGATTCCTGTGAAGACTTTGCGGCGGACGCTTGCTTCGTTGCTTCCTGTACCAAAATTGTATTGGCCGCTACAAAACCACCCTGAACAGTTTCCATGTAGTTTTTCGTTACGGCATCTTGAGGGTCTTTGGGGTCACTTACGTTAATGACACGAGAACCTAAAGCATTAAAGTTAACCCCATCAGGGTACGTAGACAAAGAGTTTAGTATAGGGTAGTCCTGAGCTTCTTCAATCAGGTGTAACTGCTGTAAGTTTTCCAGTGTCATCTGAGAAGCCTTAATAAAAGCACCATCTGCCCACTCAACAATTCTATCTGAAGAAGTCTCACGATATACCCTGATAGCTACCCCCACAGCAGGGGTATCCTTCAGGACGACACTTCTATCATCTACAGTATAATCGGAAGGATAGGTGAGGGATTGCCCCTCATTACCTATTTGAACCTTCACGAACTGCTTATTGATATAGTCGAACCCGAAGTAAAATTTATTTGTAGTGCCATCCCCAACAAAGGAGACACTCGCTTTCAAGTTTTGACTATTCACCATTTACCTCCATTCATATTCAAATACTTTCGTTGTTCCTGCTTCTTACTCTTACTTCGAGACTTCTGTGTCTCCTTCTGTTTCTTCTGCGCCTCCTCTACATCATTTGTCCCTGTCACTACCTTCTGAAGCATTTGAATTGGATTTCGAGAAGGTTTTGTCTCAGGGCGTTTCGAGAAGCTATCCTGACTGATTTGTCCTTTGTGCATATCAAGCAATCCAGACAAAACAGCTTGAGTTCCTACAAACTTATCCAGAGGGAACATATTCGCAATCGTCTTGCTATCATCCTGATATACTCGATTGTCTACTACAAGGTCATTTAAGGCGCTCCATGCGCTACCAACACCATCTTTCACGGTATTCAGAGCGGCCACAGCAGGAAGCTGATCTATGTAACTCCCAAGCCCCTGTGAAGAACCACCTTGTCGATTTACAGTAGTACGTACCGTAGGCGCACCAGACACAGCTTCGTACAGGTCATTCCCAAAGGATAACCCAGCCAACAGAGAAGACCTAGTGATACCAGCACGAGCAAAGTTGTCAGGGGTCAGCGTGTCGTCAAGGAACTTCTTCCGTTCAGCTTCATCTTTGTATTTCCAGTTTGCATACACCTGAGTACGCAAGGCCCAAATGCCAGCCCCCGCAACAGCCGAACTCAACAGCTGTGTCATTGCTTCTTTGTCTGGTCGTTCCAAGGCTCTCGCAAGATGACTGTTAATAGCCATACGAGAGAAGTTCTTGAACTGAAGGAGCATTGGGAACAGTCCCGTCTTCGTGAAGTAGTTAGCATTAGACAAGTTAGGCTGAATAATACCTCGCTGAACTGCCTGTGCTGTAAAGGCCCTCATGGAGACATAAGAGGTGTAGTCTTCCTCCTGCATCTTCTGAATGGCCTTGAATACGGCATTAGGGTCGTTATGGTCAAGGTTCCCAAAGTATTTGTTAATGGTATCCTTGAACTTCCCTGTATCTCTTACCCCCACATTCTTGAAGGCATTGTCGTTGAACAGGTGTCCTCTGCGCCCCAATACAGCCCAGTCGATAAGGTCAGACATAACATCCGCCTCACCCATACTAATGGCTCTTTCTGTCCATGCACTCAGCTGATTTAGCATAGAAGTAATGTCAGAAGCATAGTCCACGGCATTATTCAGTTTCCCCATGACCTTTGCACGGAGTCCAATACGATCATACTTCGGAGTAGACAAATCCATAGGATTCAAGAAGTTATACTGTGAGTAGTCAGCGGCAATCCTGAGTTTCTTCAGTTCATCATGAGACAACGTAGTAGTACGCATCCCATGGAGAATTTTGTCTAACCCAGGAATCATGTTGCCTATGGCTCTCATACCAGTAACCGACATCATCCCAAAGTTTTCGCCTATCTGATTCAGGCCCATGTTGGAACCATTCATTGCATAGGACATCTTAGTTAGCAAGCGAACGACACCATTCATAGGGTCTTGAGAGCGCTTCGTACCATAACGATACCCAGTAAGCTGTGAAACAACATAGTCGAACTCTTCCAGTGAATCAGACACAGTGCTATGTTTAATCAATCTACGTGTCTCGTTAGCCTTACGGAGTTCTCGTTCTATTTTGTCTCTGTAGCCATCAAAGAACGCCCCCATATCCTTGACACCAAGGGAAGCCATGGTAGCCTTAGCCGAACTACGGTTTGCCACTTGTTCCATTGTGGAGAAGACATCGTAGTCTCTCAAGCACTCATCAAAGGAGAAGTATTCCCCGTTAGGCATTGTTTTGTCAGACAGTGCAGAAGTGTCCATAGGGAACCGTCTTTGATACTGCTCTAACTTGTCCATGTGATTCAGGTCACGCATAGTAACCTTTGCATTAGACAAATTACGATCAATGATACCGAAGGCCCAATTACGAGCTTCTCTGTCTACGTACTCACTGAGTTCCATATCAGGCTCTTCAATAATACGCATACGTTCCAAGGCATCTCTATCAGCGTTCTTTCTGGCATAGTTAGCAAGCCAATCAATAGCATCCTGTTCAGAGTCAAAGTTCGTAAGGAACTCAGCTACTTTGTCTACATCAGCTCTGCGATAGAAGCCAGTGTCAGGAATATCCTTTGTCAAAGCTCCTGTCCTACGCAAGAACTCCTGCTCCATCTTACGGAAATTCTCAGCTAGTCTAACAGCTTCCTGAATCTCCTTCGGGAACCCCTCAATGCTTCTACCATACTTCACTTTCTGGTCATAAGCTTGAAGGAACTCCCTGCCAAACTGTCTACGTACTTTAGAGGGCATACCTGCATGTTGAGCAAAGTAGTCTCTGTAGCACTGCCTCATGCTCCCAATGTATTCTTTAAGCTGTCTCTGCATAACACTCTTCCGAGTCGAGAAGTCCAAAGATACTCCTTGTGCATGACGCTCTGCATTTTGTCTAGGGTCACCAAGCATCTTACGGCCAAAGTCTCTCAGATGATTAGACACAGAGTTGGTGAAGTGTCCATAAGTGTCACCGAGGTACTTAGAGTCTTCCATCTTACGTCCAATGTACCGCATGACACGACTCTTGAATCCTCGTTGATTTTCGTCTTCTACTTCTCTTAGTGTCTTTGAACCCATCTCAACATCATTAGTAAAAGCTTTCTGCTCAGCTGTAGACACTGTAGGCTGTGTGTCTTTCTTAGGAGGTGTATGACGTTCTGAGACAACACGCTCTTCTGTACGAGGCATGGACATAGGAACACTTACAGGATCATATATTTCAGGATGTACAATGGCGTCATATACAGGGCTATTCTCCCTGACAACTGTACCATTGATAATAAGGGCATCTTCATTTTTCGTATACCCTACACCAGACTCACGATACAATATTTGTTTCAGTCCAACTCGTAAGTCATCAATAGGAACGTCTTCACCCTTTGTCTTCTTAACCCAATCCTGCAAGGCACTGGCCTTCTTATCATCCTGCAAGGCTTCTTCTGCCAGTTTCACACGGTTTACACCTGCTTCAGGGTTTGCTCCCTTGCTAGTGAGGTAAGCGTTCCATGTGCTATCAGACATTGGAGTCTTTCGATACTTTTCAATGGCCTTGCGTACCTTAGCACCTAAAGAAGGAATACTCCCTGCCTTTTGCAAGAGGTCGGTGACTGTAGCGTCTCCAGATAACCCTGCATCTCTCAGGAGTTTCGAGGCTTTCTTCCCTACTACTTTCTCTACATCTTCTTCAGGAAGCAGTTTGCCAAGAGATTTACCTAATGCCTTACTTTCCTTTTTAGACAAAGTAGGAGTTCCACCTAAGAAGTCATCGAGCTGTTTCTCTATGGAAACCTCAGTAGTGTTCAAGAGGCTATGTGTCTGCATCGCTCTTTTGTCTGCAATATCCAAAGCACCCTGCACGGCCTGATCCTGCATCCTTTCGGATTGATAAAGGAGCCGTTGCATGTGTTCACCATTCATAGGAACCTTCAGTTCCCTCATGGTGCGGAGGAAGCGGACACCAGCCCCACCTGCTGTACCTAAGACACCTGCCACTGCATAGTTGGCCTCATGGATTCCGTAGCGTTCTGCCAGTCCACTGTCGGCCATATTCAAAGCCCCTTGTACAGCGGCGGACTCAGCAATCTTCATGATACGTTTAGAACCTAAAGACACCAGAGCTTTAGAGCCTAGTCGTGCGCCTACCTTTACTAAAAAGGCTTCTTCACCGACAAAGGGGATGAGGTTCAGAGGGTCTAACAGCATCCCCAAAGCTCCACCGATAACCGAGTGTAAGCCAAAGGAAGTCTGCTCTGCTCTCTTCTCTCGCTCTATGTCTTCTTTCTTCATCTTCAGAAGTGCCTTGAACTGCTCAGGATTTTCAGCATTTAACAGTACGGCATCCTTTGCTACCTTGTTGTCCCCTAAGACTTCATCAAGTAACTTTATGTCTTCGTCAGACGCCTTCCACGTGCTGTAGTAGGGGTTAGCGTTCATCTTAGTCAGTCCCACACGCATGGCCGCAATGGTTCCGTTTTCGTACCACATGTTCTTGAACGAGTCTTCCAGTTTATCCCAGAAAGGTCTATTGTTCATTCTAGCTATTTCCAGAGGACTTTCGTCAAGGATTAAGGAAAAGGAGGGATTACCTGCGGTAATTTTACCTCCCTTAGCAAAAGCCCCTGCAAAAGCATTTAAATTAGGAACTGCCTGACCCATGCTCTCAGCAATTTCTCTTGCATAGGAAGCCTGAGAAGGATACTCGTCCCCATTGCACCATTCAGCATTGTCTGGTATACGCCCCGTTCTCATGGCTTCATCAGCGGCCCCCATACCTCCGTAGTGTTCCAAAGCCATCAACTGAATATTACCCCCATAGCGATCATACATCTCAGAGGTCTTTTCATACATGACGGCATCCTGAACTTCAGCAGGGGCGTTCATCGGAGCTACACCAACATACTCAGGAGCTACCTTTTCAGCATAGGAATCCCAAGTACCCTGCATGAACTGATATGCACCTGAAGCACCTGAACCACTTGAGTTAGGTAGCGTGTAGTCCATGCCAGACTCTTTATTGCCTATGTTATACATAAACTGTGCTATTGTCTCTTTTTTGCCTATTTAAGACACCTCCTTTCTATCCGAATAAATTGGAAATATAATTACCAACATCACTTTGCCAAGAGGAATCCCCTGGGTCTACGTACTGTGACGTTTCTGTATACTGATATGTCGATGTATTGTCATCTTGACTGCTAGTTTCTTCTTCAGGTGCGGCGTATGTCTGATTACCAGACTGCTCTAAGTTTGCTTTCGCTTCAGACACAATGTCGTTGAGTGCTACCTGCTGGTATCCACGAGAAGACAAGAATGTAATCATGGAATTACCACTAGCATTACCTACTACAAAGCTAACTTGTACATCATCTGGGTTCACTGTACCACCACAGTAATCTTTAAGACGGGTAGCCAGTACCCAATAGAAGGCAGAACGAGATGTATCTTCATCCGTACCCCCAATGTTTACTAAATTGACAGCACTCTTAGGAATCGGCGCCCCATTGAAGACATAGTATTCACTAGCAATCTTATACTTCGCATTAGTACAAGCATCATTGGCAGACATACCCATAGCCCGAAAGACACGAGCATGACTTCTGAACAGTTCCCGTAAGTCACCTGAGTTAGGACTTGCATAGGAGAAGCCTTCGTAAGTATCCCCACCAGCCAAGGGAGGTAAGGAGGAACCAGACAAAGTGTCTTCTATGTAAGGAGCCAAATCAGCATCTACCTGCTTCAGCTGTTCAGAATTACCTAAGATATTGCGAACCCCCATGAATTTGTCTACACCCTCATTGGCAATACAAGCAATAGACGCCTTTAAGGTGTCTTCAGACAAAAGGGAGTTACACATTTCAGGAGATTGTTGATAAAGGGCTACTACACGCTGGAGCATGGGAGACATCTCACCATTGACGGTCAAGCTATTTATCCCTGCTGTAGCATTAAGTGTATACGAACGGGCAAGAAAGTTATGAAAAGCAGGATGATAAGCCAGACGCATCATCTTAGATAAGTCTTCAGGTTTGGATAAATCAAGCCCATTGTAAGCATCATTAACAGCTAACACCAGCTGTGCCTCAGTAAAACCCAAAGCCTTATACTGTTCAGAAGAGGTGGCAATCCCGTTGCCCATAGCATCCTGTGTTTGTCCATTCATGACAGCTTCAATCTGAGCCTTCATATTCATATTACCAACCTGAGCTTTTGTCGCACTTGCGGCGGCGGCCCTTGCAATATTCCTCTGCGCTCTTTGTTCGGCCTCAATAGCAGACAAGCGACCAGACACAAATTCAGCGGCAATCTGTTTGTCTTCAGGATTCTCAAGCCCATCTACGATAGCGAATAGAGACTTTTCGTCTTTCGCCTTTGACATCTTATCATAGACATCTCGTGTCCTCTGCATCCAGTGTGTCCTATTGGATTCATTGGCAACATCTTTAAACTGTTCTACGTTGATGTAGTCACTTACCTTCGTTGCTCCACCATACAGCGGTGTCTCCCCAATTTTCTGAATCAGTGAGTAGTCCCCTGTGTTCATAGCTACCGTCTTCAGCATATTCTGGAGAATCTGATAGTTCTTTGTCGGGTCACGTTCCTGTGTCGTGGTAAGCATGTTTCCTAACTGATTTGCAAAGTTCTCTCTATCCTCATCTGTCCAGTTCCAGCGGTTTCGTGTGTTCTCCGAGACAAAAGAGGCGATAGATTCTGAACGGTTGATAGACATTTCTTCTGTCTTCTCTGCAATGAACTTACTAGCTACTTTACCCGTATTCACAACACGGGATTCATACAAGCCATTGTTCAGAGCATACTTATTGTTTACCGTGATATTGTCCAGATACTTCTGAACGTTCTCATTGAAGAAGTCATCGTAGTTCTGAATTTCCTTCCCTAAATTTTCGGGAAGCTTCATCTGAGACACATAGGCCTCGTACTTCTTGTGGACTTCTGACGAGATTTCTTGCCCTCTCAACTGGTCTACCATGGCAAGGGCATAAGGGTTATCTTGCAAATCCCCAATACCTGCCTGTTGAAGCATGGCAATACTATTCATCGTAAGCCGAGTATCATGATCGTTCTGACCATAGAGAATAGGGACAACTTTGTCTGCAATCTCTCTTTGTCTCTTATCGTAGTCTACTCGATACTGCTCTACTGCCGCACTGAGGACACCGAGGGAACGAGCTAAGGCCGCCCCCTGTGTCGTCTCAGAAGCCCTGACGTTCTCCCCAAAACGAGGGAGGATAAGCTGACGTTGATAAGTTTGCGGGGGCTGTTGTGTGAACTGACGAGCCGTCCCTATCGCATTACTGGTTTGTGTTGTAGGCATTTACCGCCCTCCTTTCGGGTACGTCCATGTCATAGGGAATGTATTTGTATACGTAGGAAGATTAAAGTGATACTGGTAGTTATTCCGATATGCATAGGGATTTGTGTCGTATCTATTCTGCGCTCTCCACCATGTGTCTAATTCCATACCCTGTGATTGGGCAGAATTTAGAGCGTTCTGATAGGAGTTATAGACATTCAGTGTATCCCCTGCAATATTACCCAGTAAAGACCAATAACTGGGCATCTGCGGGGCCTGAGCCTTAATGTTCGCAATCTCATCCATAGCCGAACGTTTAGCCATCTCTTTGTTAAGACTGATTTCATCTGACTGTCGTTCATAGACATCTTTGATACCTGACACTGTTCTCAAGGTATCTGCATGAGCCGCTCTCTGTAAAGCTCTACCAGTACGGGAATCACCTCCCGTTTCTTCATTGATAGCCGCGCGTACAGAAGATTCCAGACCGAGAGCGTTTGTCTGTACCTTCATGAGGCTATTCACAGCGGCGTCAAAGGCATCCACACGTTGTAGCTCATAGTTCTGAAAGGTATAGGCTAAGTTCTTTCCTACAGCGTTCGCCTGTTGAGACAAAGCTCTTGCCTGTGCCTTAGCGTTTTCTCTTTGGTCTTTCCAAGACATATAGTCGCCAACGAGATTAAGTCCTAACTGTGTCGCACCCATCGCCGTTGAAGCAAATCCCATAGAATCACCTCCTATTAAACATTCTTAAATCGAGCTGTATAATTAGCTTCGTACCCCCCACCAATGATAGACAAAGGTAGAGGAGTATCATTGATTACTTTTATGGTAGTCTCCGTGTTCCTTCTACGCACAGGAACCTTGAATGTACCTGTCTCAAAGTTAATCGTAGACAGTTTGTAGATAGAAGCTCTCTTATTTGTCAGTACATACTTGTACTTGTCGTTCACGATGACTCGCATATACCCCGACTCTGCATAATCAAAGAATACAGTACGGAGCATCAAGCGATAGTCAGGGGAAGACACAGTAGAGCCTTGCTGGTCTTTCTGCTTCAGGTAGATAGTAGACAAAGTAATTTCAAAGGTGTAGGGAATACCTATGATAACCTTGTGTCCCAAGGCCACACTATCTCTCTTCAACAGTTTTAGTGTCGTTGTGTCTGACTCATATAACAGGCCGTCTTCTGTAATACACTGCACACTACCGTTCAGTCCCTTGAAGACCTTATCAACATTAAGGTACAAATAACCATCCTCTTTGTCTTCACAGTTGTCTGTAGTCAGCGTCACTTCTGTCTTTCTATCTAACATAACACGGAACTTCTCAGTTTTCCTATAGTCCTCTGTGTTGTAGCTCATCGTAATGGATTCCAAATATACTTCGTTATTCGCATACTTTACTGCCATGTACAGTGAAGAGCCAATGAAGTCAGCACCGAGGATTTCCCCTGAAAATGTCCATTTTGACCAAGCACTCTGCACCCTGTTCCCATTCAGATAAAGATACTTATAGACATATAGAGTATTAGGTTCTGCTGTAGTCATGACGAATAACAGGTTGTCATTAGAACTTCCTGTCATCTTATACACATCATTGGGAATATAGTAAGGAACGTGAGCTGTCACATCTTCAGCGTCCTTTGTGTCTGTGTAATACTGTGCCACTCGATACTCGTTGACAGAAGCAAAGTCAGCTCTCTTAGAGACAAAGTAGACGGAGTTACCTGCACCAACAGGAATTACGTCGGTGTCTGAAGTGAACTCAGTGATACTGTCTAACCGAGCGCTCTTAGGAGACAAAGTACCATCTGAAGCTAGAGCAAACTGTGTCTGACCTGAGAAAATGTACAGCGATCCTGAGAAAGGAATAGCATTGTACAAAATGGAAACCTTGTTGTTTGGAGCATTGGTGTCTATCGTATCATCATCCTGAACATCTACTACACTCTGCATCCAGAAGTTAAACAAGTCAGATGAAGAAGACAGAATGATATTCTCACCAGACAAAAAGCCTAAGCGGTTACGATAGAAGAACAAGTCGTTAATGGTATTGTTGATGAATGAAGGAACTTCGTTAGAGGTTTCATCCCCTGTCCTACGAGGTTCCCAATCGAGAGCCTTAAAGACAAAAGTACCATCTGATTGTCTTATCAACGCATGAGGCATCGTCGTATTGTTTATGGTGTTATCTATCCCCGTCTTCACGGTTTCCTTCCAGATACGCTCAGAGGCGGAGTATTTGACATAGTAGTTGTCATCTGCATTGGATTCCCCACGAACCAACACGGTATAACCATCTGGGGCTGAAGCGGGTAAGTTAGTGAACTTATTGGTATATGAAGTAATGCCCACCAAAGCAAGGTTATTAAAGGAGTCAGCTGTGTCTATGCTTGAAATGTTCCCACGGACTCTCAACCAAGAACTACCTGTGTCTACTGTCCAACCCTTACTGCGAATCTGGGAAGCCAACTGGTCACGAATGTAGTCCGTTGCGATATTCTTTACGTGGTCTACATTGGAGCCATTAGGAGTTTCATAAGACGCTACTTCCTGTCCATTTATCCACACTTTGTAAGTTCTACCATACTGCCCTTGCTTTACATTGATGAGACACCCCTGAGAGGCCATCGTATCTTCTGTCCGATTACCAGACATTCTGACCTTCATGCCCTTATTTAAGACAAACGTGTAGTCAGCTACCGTGATGACTTTCAGCTGTGAGTAGGGTTTCGTGAGGTTACTGATATAACCTGCATCCTGCACCTCTACTTTCATCTCTGTGCCATCCAGTGTAAAGACACGAATTTTACCAGAAGAGATGAGAACAATATATCGTTCCTGCTCATCTCGATTAATCAAGTGAGCATAGTAAGGTACAGCCTCAGCATTGAAGAGTTTTCCATGATTTACGGTAGGGGGACGCTTCTGCAATCCACCTGCTTCTGTACTGTAACCATTAACCTGTGTCTCCAACTGCTCTGCATGACGAATGCGAGGTGACTGCTGAGACACACCTTCTATGAAGTTGTCTATTCGCTGTGTTACGTTACTCATCGTGTACCCACCTCAGTTACAGACGTATTATTGAAGACATTCGGTTTCTGTGTGTCTAATTCGTAAGTCATAACATCTGCGTATGCCTTAGCCAGCTCAGTGTTCAAAGACTGTTCCAACTCTGCATCTCCTAGAAAACGGACAGCAAAAGCAAGGGAAGCCTTTACCGTAATGTACTTACGGAAAACCATAGGAAGCTCTTCAAAAGGAAGCTCTTGCACCACATTAGTAAGTACCAAGTTTTCTGTGAATATATCCGTATAATCAGACACATTGAAGAAGAAACCTCCTCGATTTCTATATGTGTTCGGGACTCTCAACAGTGAGCTATCCCACTTAATTCTGTGTGTATTTGCATCGGGAACCAGCGTAACCGTAGGGATTGTATTGAAGTCCCAACCTTCCTGCTGAATTTCCTGACTAACAGCTTTCAGCATTTTGTCTGCTACAGAAGCGTCAATGTTCTGGTCTATCTCCTCCAAGGTGACGACACTGTCAGACCCGATAGAAGTTAGGATTTCGTTCACAGCATCCAGTTCCGTCAAAGGTGTAATAATCATTGTGTGCCTCCATATAAGAAAAAAGAGGGAGTCCATAAGAAGAACCCCCTCGACAAAACAACTATCAGCCCTTAGCAGAAATACAACCAATGGCAGTAGCTTCAGGACGGAGACCACCGTGGCCCATGGAATACTTAGCTACCAGCTGGGTTGCCTGATATTCGATACGACGGCCAGTTTCTACTGCGAGGTCTTTCAGCTTGACCGTACCAACAGCCGTATGATGAGCGGCAACAAAGACACATTTGTCTTTATAGGTAGACGGGAAGTCATGAGCTGTACCAGAACGCAATACGTGAGTACCATCTGCGCCACCATCCGTAAGATGAGGAACTTCGATGATATTAAAGCCAGCAATCTTAGTAACGTTACCGTCAACCAAAGTACCAACAGCACCAAAGTCACGATTGATAGCGTTCCAAGAAGCTACCAAAGCTGCCACACCATCAGGCTTCATGTAGACATAACGTTCCGTAGCAGGGACATACTGGTTAGAGAATTTGGCCTTCAGTTCCAGAAGCATCTGAACAATCATCTTGCCTTCTGCTTCGGTGATACCCATATCCGTAGCGTCAATCTGTTTGTCTAAGATGACACCTTTGCCGAGGCCTGTAATGTTTTCTTTCTGCTCAACTGCCATCTTAGCAATCTCTGCAAGAATAGCACCATCAGCAGACACAGCCAAGGCTTCGCCCATCTGCTTAGAGTATTCGTTACGAACATCAAAATGAGACATAGCTTCGTAGATGTCTGTTACCATCTGGTCAGAAGTCAGCAAGCCGTCAATGCCAATAATCTTTTCGTTGTGCGGGATAGCTTCACGAATTTCATCCAAGGACTGACCAGCACCCAAGTAAGCGGCTTTTGCCCGACCCATTACAGGGAAGGAAGCGGACTTACCAGAAGAAATGGTGCGCATCAAGTGATTGTTGACTGCTAAGGCAGACCGTTCAAATGCGGAAATAACTTCACCAGAAAATACTTTAAGAAAACCTGCTAATGCGTCCGTCTGGCCCTGATTAAGACCCGGCTGAGAAATATTTGTCAATGCCATAATTTATCAATCTCCTTTAAAATAATTTAGAATTAATAACTTTCTGTTCGATTTCACGGGTATACGCCTTGTCTTTCCCATAGCGAGGGTCAGCCATGGCTGTTACCATTTCTTGCTTAGAATTAAAACCTGCGTCAGTAGACACAGCACCACTACCACCAACAATAGTTGGATTGCTAGTCCCCATGGTCTGTACCATGTCTGCCCGAATACCTCTGAGCATCGTCTGAATAGCCATCACGTTACCACTGTTCATGGTGTCGTTCCACATCTTTTTATATTCTGCGTTCTGCTGAGAAGCAAAGGTCTGCAATTTAGTAAACTCTTCCTGACCACCTGCGCTTTCTACAACATGTCGAGCAAGACGATCATATTCAGCTTCCATGCCACGAATATATGCATCGACAACAGACTTCGGATACCCTGCCTTTTCAAGGTTCTGTAACTGTTCTGCTGTGAGTTCACCTTTTTCAGTATAGGTTTTCTCAAGGTCAGCCCAATCAACACCTTTAGATTCTAAGTCATTCTTCAGGTCTTCATTCGCCTGTGTCTGTGCATCTACTCGTTTCTGCACGTTGTCGTCTACATCCTGCCCCGTGGGTTCTGGGGACTGCTCTTCAGGAGCTTCTACAGTTGTGGTAGTTGTTGTGTCTTCAGGGACTACTTCAACTTCCATCCCTGTGTTCTCAGTAACCTGTACATTTTCCTGCTGTACTTGTTCCTGAACATTTTCCTGTTCCATTCATTAACCTCCTTGTTGTTCTGGCTGAGACATAGCTTGCATTGCCATTTCCTGTCCCATTGCCATTTGTTGCTCTTCTTCAATCTGTTGCTGTGTCTTTACAAGACCTTCTGTTTCGACACCTGCCCCCGTAAACATATTCAGGAGCATAACATTCCAATTAATCATAGCCTGAGCATTGGGAATCTGAGACACCAAGTTAAGTACGGTTGCATACTTCTCTAAATCATGTCCTCGTCCCAAGGCATCCAAGCCAGTTGTGATTGTCGGTTCCACCGTCCCTTCTGGTAAGTTCGGAACCTCGCCTGTGCTCTGAAGCTGGTTCATGATTCTACGTACAAGAGGTAACTGTAATTCCTGAGACAAAATGGAGTATACTCCACCTAATGTGTCTTCCAGTTCGCCAGCTACCGTCCGTACTTCTTCTGCGGTTACTCGTTCAGCGTTACGCTGTACTACAGAAGACAAAAGAAATGCATAAGACAAACGAGCTTCAATGGCATCTGCTGTCTGTTTAGCTGTGTTGAAGTCATAGTATTTCTCAAGCTGTAATACGCCTATGTCTTCGATACGCCCTGCGATAAAATCACCACTAGTAGCGTTCTCCAACTTCTTTGCCCTCGTTACCCCATTAGGATTGACAAGGAAGTAGATATTAGCCGCAATCGTAGATAACTTGAAAATAGCTTTAGACAAGTTCTCAAGAGAGTTCAAGTCACCGAGATACTCTTCAACAAAGGAACGTCCGTAAGACTCCCCGTCCATCTTAACCATGCGAATAGGCAGGTAGGGAGTTTTCAGTACAGGATAACTCTGCTGACTCCCCTGAATCGGTGTGTCTTCTACTTCCTGATACGCCAAGAACTGATCGCCACTACGACAGACATGCGTGTATACCTCGATAAGGTCTTCTGGTTTCTTGTCAGTCTTAATCAGATTTTGAACTTCAACATCCAGTGTCGAATAGGCCACTTTGTCTAACGTAACAATCTGAATAACATTACCAAGGCCGTCTCGCTGAATGACATAGTTGTACAGACGATACATCTTAATACCACCTTCAGCAGGTGGAAGGAATAACAGAGCATTGCCAGCAACAATACACTGCTTCAAGGCTTCTAACACAGTAACCCGAATTTGGTTAGACTCAATGTACTTCATGATTCTATTCTCAATCTGCATGAGAGCCTGTTCTACCTGAGCTTTTGTGTCTTCTTGTCCCTGTGCCATGTATTCCGACAAAACCTCATCCGACATACCCAAACGGAAAAACGGACTGTTCGGAGGCATCAAGGCAAGTATGAGTTTAGAAGCCAGATTGTTAATACCCCGTGCGCCTACAGACTGATATGGCGTGTCATAATTCTTACTCTTATCATCATTTTCCTCTGGGAATAAGGAAGGAATCGTTACCTTCGCACAGTCTACAGCGCGCTGAATATAGGGCTGTCTGTCGTTCTTCAGTCTGTTATATGTCTTCTTTGCTCCCTGTTCCTGTAGCTCTTGAATCGTAATATCCATTTAGATATTCAGTCCAGAGTAGCCAGAGCTATTGGAAGACTGGCTGTCGTTGTTGATGAGCAAACGGGACTTCCCTTTCTTCTTCTTTTTGTCTTGTGTCGTATTCTCTGTACCCAATACAGGAGCTTCAGGAGCCGCCGCCGCTATACTGGGAACCACCTGTGCCGCTGATACATCGGGAGCAGACACGTTGACAGTCTGGGAGCCACCAACACCAAGGACTTTACCAACAGCCTTAAATGGGGCAGACACAACTCTTTTGATTGCTCTACCAATACCACCACTCAAATTAATCACCAACCCTTTCTAATAAATTAATTACTGCATAGACACCTCTCATATAGGCAGGTAATTTGTCTGCTTGAATAGAGGTAGTCAAGAAGTAATCTACATCAAAGTATTCCCTCAAACATCCCACTAGTTCAGGGGAGGTCATGAGTTCCAAATCTGCTAATGTGTCTTCTTTATGCACCATCAGCACCTCCCATATAGACAAAAGTAGGATACTCCTTAGAATATCCTACCTTCGTATAACTATTATTTTTACCAAGAAATGCCCCTGCGTAGACAAAAGCACAGTTATTGGCATCTCCCATATCCTTGAGGAACTGAGCCGCAATCCTGCCAAATCCTGCGTATTTAGGATTCATAGACACAACAAAGACTTCCTCAAGTACCCTCAAGTTATCTGCCCACCATGCAAAGTCTGTGTTCAAGACAAAAGCGACTGCACCGACAAACTCACCATCTTCTGTGTAGAAGTAGGCAATGTTCTTTGTCTTATTCAGTTCACTAATGGTCATCCACACGCAATCTTTGTCTCCAAACTTTTCACATAGTGAATTATTATGTCTAAGTTTCCACATCCTCTCAGCGACTTCATAAGCTCTTTCTACAGCTTCCCCATATCGTACTATGAATCGGGTTCCCAAAGCCTGATAGACCCTGTTTTCCAATCGTAGTCCCCCTTTTCATGCAGGATGTAAGCGAGACGAGCGTTCTTCAGAGCTTCCTTAGCATCTCCTTTGTAAGCTCTCAAGACCGTATCCCACGTATAACCGAGCTCTTCCAAGAGCCGTGTGGTCTTTACCTCTCCGAATCCAGAAGCTCCCTTATAGTTATCTGTAGTATCTCCCATGATTGTCTGTTTCAAATGCCAGCGTCGGGCATCTTCCTTTGTCGTATCAAAGTATTCATTCCTCATAAAATCATAGAACTTTCCTTCAATAGCCCGAAAGTCTTTGTCTCCACTTACGAGTACATAATCGCCTTCCAGCTCTTTTGTCAGAAGTCCACAGCAATCATCCGCCTCCAAATGAGGCTCCATGTAGCAGACAAAGTTTTCACGAATCCATTCACGCATGGGGTTGAAGCAGATAGGTCTTCGCTTGTTCGTTCGATTCCCTTTGTAATCTTCAAACACTTCTGCGTTCCTGAAGTTGACATGATCTTTGTCGGTGAGACACATGAACCATCGGTACTCTCCCGTATACTTATAGTGGTCAAGGATTTTGTCAGACAGTTCCTTTGCAAAGTTCGAGAAGTACGTAGTGGCTTCCCTCATATCACAGTGAAGTGTCCAGATGTCGTTGCCCCAATGTACAGGCTTCTCACACTCCAGTAAGGAGACAAAGAGGAGCATGTCAGCATCAAAAATCAAATTCATCATTAGCTAAACGAACAACTCCTTTCTGTACACATATCACATTTCATGAAGTCTCTATCGAAAATCTCAGGGCAAGCCTTTGCCAACTGTTTCTGAATTTTCATCGCCAACTGTTGGTGTTCCTGTTGCGCTCTCTTGCACATACGCTTAGGTAGATATTCGTACCATGCACGGAAATTACCAGTGATTACTAAGGTATACTCAGCACTCTTCGGCAACAAGTAAGCGGCATCTTCTTTCTTTACTGCTTCATGATAGACATAAGCGTAGTCCGCCATGTGTTCCTCCAGCAGTTTGTCAATATATTCGATACCCGTCTTGTGATATGTCTTCAGCTCACAGCCTCTCGAACTCTGTACCGTAAAGGACAAGTGTCGATGTCGAGTAAGTTGGAGTAAGACCGACGTAGACACAGTGATTTCAAAAGACGCATAGCAATGTTCGAGGACAGACAAATGACCTGCCTCAATCGCTTTCTGCACAGTCTTTACACCAAGGGGACGCTGGTAACATTCCCCCATGGCACGACGAATTAAAGTTAAAGGGTCAACTGTCATAGACAGAAGTTGTACATTATCCATTTCCTAATTCCTCCTCGACATAAACTTCTTGTGTCTCTTCATCCGTTTCGTATGGAAACCCAAAAGGGTCTTTGTCTACCATCGTCTCAGCTTCTTCGATAGAGTCAGCTTCCACAATAACCGTAGAGTCTCTATTGTAGTTGATATGGACACGATATTTATTCATTCAGCTACCACCCCTGTTTCTTGCAAAAATCAACAATCATATTTGTTCGTTTCACCATTTCTTCCATGTTGCCTTTTGCTAACTGCTCTGTTTTGAAAGTATTACCCATAGCATACATGATAATGTCATCAAGAAAATCTTTTCCATGGCCAACAGTCGTGTGGTTGATTAAATCATTTTTTAATACATAGTAACATGGTTCGCCAAAATCAGGTTTCTGGTGCTCAGTCAGCTTTTCTTTCAAGCGACAAAGGGCCAGCCCCATCCCCAATCTGAAGTCCCATTTGTCTTGAGGAGCCTTCTTCGCTTTTGCTTCTATAATACCCTGTTTTACTTTGATAATACCTTTCTCTTTGTCGATAAAGCACTTCACCTTTTCAAAGTTCAGACCAAGATAACCTGCAAGAGGCAGTGTCGAGGAGGGTAAGCTTCTAAATTTGTCATCCAAATGAATATCTTCCATATCGTAAGAGTTCCGTTCAGATTTAGGGGAACGACTGTTTATATCCCAGAACCATAATTCAACCACATTAACGATACTATTTACTTTACTACGAATACGAATCGAGTTATCATTGTTATCTTTATCTACAATTACAGCCCCTTCGGGGAACTTATTGGCATGTTCACCTGTTACCATAACTTCCATACCAACTCTTGCGTCCTTGAATTTCATATTGTTTCCTCCTATTCCTAATGGCAGTCTGCCCAATTCTTGCCAATCTTACCTTCAGTATCTAATTGACATCTAAAGTTAAAATAGTGCTGTGTGTCTCTCATAGCCTGTTGGGCTTCTCTAACGACAATTTCAGCAATACCTTCAGTACGGCAGGCAATCTGCTGTTCATCGTGTACCCATGCCATGAGCTGAAAATCCTTGCCATGATCTAACCCAAGATTCAACAAGCGCTCCTCTGTGCGTACAATCCAGTATTTACAGACGATAGCCCCTGCCGACTGTAGCAAGAGATTCAGCGCACTGTGGATTGACCGAGTATAAAGTAAGCGACCATCCAAACCCTTCAAATAACGTGTCTTCCACTCCCTTTGTCTCATTTCCACATTGTATGTAGACAAAAGGTTTTTGACACTCTGTTGGAGCTTTTTAATAGCAGGAGTGGCTTTCAAGAACTTCTTCCGTAGTTCTGCACCATGCTCCGCTGTACCTCCAACAATCTCACCAATCTTTGCATCCCCTGCACCATAAAGAAACCCGTAGATAAATGTCTTTGCCATGTTTCTCTCTGGCAATCCTGCGGCCAGCTGGTTCTTCGTGTGAATATCCCCTTCAACACATTCATGTGCATACTCTCCATTGTCAAAAGGATATAAGTAGTGGGACAGACACCTGAGTTCCAGCCCACAGGCATCCACGCCAGCCTGAAACCACCCATCAGGAACCGTGAATAACTCACGACACTCAGCCCCATAGGGAGAGCCTACATGGGGAACCTGCGCAATATTAGGATGAGAATGTGTCGCTCTACCTGTAATGGCTCCATTGGGATTCACTCGCCCATGTAAGCGACCGTCAGAAGACACCAGTTTCATCCAGCCATTTTTACCATCCCTGAGCTGTCCTAATCGTTTAGTCAGTAATAAGTTAGTAGAGAATAGCTCTGCCAACTCCTTGACTTCTTTAGAAGCTTTTGGGTCTTTCTGAATGAGTTTAAATGTCTCTTCGTTCAACTGTACATTACCGTTGTCATTCCACATGTCCTCATTGTCGAACGGGTATCCATAGTGATCTTTCAGAATCCACAGGATTTGCTGTCGACTGTTGGGGTTAAACTCCTTGTATCTCTGAATGGGAACGCCTTTCTTATATCCCATCTTCGCATTGTCTCTCTTAGGGACAAACACTTTGTCAGGTATCTTAGGGCATTTGTCTGTCAACTTAGACAACACTTTTTCCTGCTCTGTGAGAAGGGTAGACAATAGTTTTTTAGCCTTAGTCATGTCAAAGGTAAAGCCATTCTGCTCCATCTTCTGCATCAACCATTGTGCCTTATGTTCCAAATCAAGGGCCTGTACCGTTGTCTTCTTCTTGCGACATTTGTTATATAATGCTTCGGTGACGACAACGTCTTGCTCATTGTAGTCCAGCATCTCTTCATTGAAGACTGCCCAAACATCCTCTGCCTCATAATCACTCGCATAGGTTCCTTTGAGGACTCCCAGCCGATAACCATAAGCCTTTAATGAATGTGACCCGTAGAGTCGTGAAGGCAAGACGCCTGTTCGAGTGAGCTTGTTGTCAATGTAGTTAATCTCAGAGAATACCAACCGAGCATAGACCAACGTGTCTACTACTTTTTCTTTCCCTATATGGAACCATGGAAACACCTTAGAGATAGCAGGGATGTCAAATGCGATGATATTATGACCACAAATCGTGTCTCCATTCATCAGCATCCGCACCCCTGCTTCTACTTCGTCAGGTCTAAACCTGTGCATTTTATTCTCTTTGGTGTCCTTGATACACATACAGTGAATTTTTGTCATATCCTCCAGCAAACCGTCTGTTTCAATGTCGAATATTAACACAAAATCACTCCTATTCTGTGTACTGTTTTAACTCTGCAATCTTTTTAGCATACTCCTGTTCGAGTTTGGTAAAGGTTTCTGTTGCCTTAACAAGCATCTTATGCGCTGTAATGACACGCTTGTTGTGACAATATGTCTCCACTCGCTTCAGGATTTTCAAGAATTTCAATCACTATCACCTGCCTTATTGTAGATACGCAACCCAGCTTCCTTTTGTCTTTCTGTGGAGAAACTAGAAATACGCTTCAGATACCCAATGACTCGTGTCGCATAGTCAATGTCTTTGGAGCCACACTTTGTACAGTGATTTTCCGTATTGACATTGATGAAACCACAGTCATTACATAGTGTCATGAGGACGTTAAATGTCCAATAGTTGACACCCAACTTACCAGCAATACAAATCAGGTCATACGCCTGCTCCTTAGACATAAGCTGTTCCATATTGAGATGACAAGCAGAACCACCATCAAGCCACTTCGTATTTTCCTTTCCATGCAGTCTAAGTTTATCAATGATATTGTAGGAATCGTCTTCAACAGGAAAGAAGTAGCTGTTATAACAAGCACGGGGGACTTTCAAGCCATCTTCTTTGTCCCACTTAGCATTTTTAACACCTAAGTTTTCGGCGGGTACAAACTCTGTATTGAACTTAACCCCTGTATCTTCTTTCCACTCCTTGTTGCTTTTATAGATGTCTTTTAAATAGTTCGAGAAAAAGGCTGTGTCGGCTTTACCTCGTTCAAACTCAGACGCTTCCAGCATCCCATTAATACCAATGGTGCAAAACTGTTTGTCTAAGCTAATGAACCCTGTAGAGTAAGCAGGAAGCAATCCACCTTCAATGTAGTCCTCGATGACAGCTCTGTGAGCTAAGAGGTACATATGGACTCGTCCAAGTAACTTTGCAAACGCTTCTTCCTTTGTCTGTACATAGCGATTCATATTGATCGTGATGACCTGTACGGAACCTGTAGACACCCCACCTGCACCCAATGTGTAGGAGAATGTGTTGTCCGTGAACTCGTTACGCAAGCGACAGCAGGAAGACAAAGAGTCTACGCTATCACTCTCATAGACAAAGAAGCTCAAGCCCTTAGACATTTCTTCAGCACAAGCCCATGCAAAATGTTTGTCTTTCGGTTTCCCTTCAGCATCCACCAAGAGGGAAGCGGTCAGTACGGGATACGTGAGTAACGCACGTTCTCTCTCTTGTCTGAACCATTCCATAAAGAACATCTGCAATTTACGGAACGAACCTTCATATACAGGCTGTGTGCCATCGGGGAACTTAAAGCCCCCAAAAAGCTGTTCAAAGTAAAATCTGTCCAGCACCGAGATATTCCAGAAGACGCTCTGGTTTCCGCGGGCGGAGGCTGGCTGATTCAAAGCATATACGACGCCTTGCAAAGCCTGTCTAACGTCAGCTGTGTGTAAGTCGATGTAGTCTGTACCCCATGTCTTCTTTGCGAAATAATCAAAGTACAGAAGGAACTCTACCGTAGCGATTGCCCCTGCAAATCCAGAAGCCACCTGATATACAAGGTTGACAAAGGAGCCGCAGAAACTATGGATATTCTTCGGAGCTTCGCTTGTACCTCCCAGTGGCTTCGTGCCATGGAGCAGGAAGGGGAACAGCGTGATAGAAGCGCAGTAAGGACGTAAGGAAGTTTCATCATGAATATAAATTCTATGCTTTTCGATGTCCTCAATGTACTTCTCTGCAAGCTTCTTACCATACTTCTCCGTGAGTTTCCGCTGTACCAAAGCACGGTTTACCTGAATGGTATCAGGCTTATACATCTCAGCTTCCAAGATACCAATATTCTTTGTATCTACATTGGCATTAGCATCCACTAAAGAGCCACTTGCACTGTTCTGGCTGTGGATATAGTGGTCGATGTATTTAATTTTTTCTTCAATCTGTTCTTTCGTTAAATTAAGTAAGGGCATTTCTCACCTCTTTCTCCATGTCCTCTGCATAAATGCACGGAGACAAAGTTTTATCTCCCACAACTACTGTAGGGAACAAGTCAAATTCTTTTGATTCAGTCACACACATTACCTTAAAAGCTACGTTCGGGAATTTCTTGACAACCTTTGGAAGTCCTTTAAGTAGTGTGTCACAATACATACAATCTTTAATGACATAAATGCTTACTTCCATCCTGTGTCTCCCTTGTGAAATTTATAGTTCTGTACTTCGAGGAACAACTGGTTCGTGTTGGGATTGTCCAGACCTCCCAGCTCTTCTCTGTATGCTCCCACTTTTACCCAGCGGCAATACTTACAAGCTGTGAATAAATCCATAGCATCCCAAGCTCCCAAGTAGATACCAATGTTGATACCTAAGTTGTGGAGAGGCTTCAGTACACTATCAGCAAATTCTTCAAAGTCCATGTGATTACGATTACCACCCATGAAGAGTACCGTATTGGTAACACTCTTGTAGCTCTTAATGAGAGACAAAAGCTCTTCAGGTGTCTGCTCTTCACAATCATAAGTATCCCACAGGTAATCACTGTGACACCCCTTGCAATGACACTCACATTTTCCTAAGTTAATGACCAGTGAGATTTTGTCAGGGATTTCATTCAGCGTGACACCATGAGAGTATACAGGAATTTTAAAATTCTGCTTCATCATCATCTTCCTTCTCTGCTATTTCCAAGCGATCTGTTTTTCTGTTGTATGTCAGGTAGCCTCCTATGCCAGTCTCACCTGTGAAGCGGTTCTTTAAGACACGTACACGAGTGGTGTTTCTCCGCTCTTCATTGGACTCCTGCTGATTCCTTTCCAGCCCCAGTACGATGTCTGAAAGCTGTGAGATAGCGTGGGAACCTCTGAGCTGTGCCAGCGAGGTAATACCACCTTCTTCATGAGACTTCTGAGAGTTGTCAGGTCTTCGCAAGTGTGATATGACAATCATGCCCACCCCTGTCTCTTCTACAATGCTTCTCATCTGTGTCATGAGGTAGTCAATCAGTTTTCGCTCATTGTCCCCCTCCAAACCAGAGATAGCAATAGACACATGGTCAAGTACGATGAAGTCGCACTCCTCAGAAATAGCTAAATATCGAATCTTGTTCAGTAAGTTGTCACCCTCAAGACTTCCAAAGTGATTGTAGAGTACGTAGTTTCCTGTCCCCAGTGTCTCATCAAATGCCTTCCGATACTCTTCTTCACTGATAGCGTGTCTTGATAAGTGCAATCGTACTCCCGTGTGTATAGACATAAGTCCCACGGAGGTGCGCTTTACATTTTCCTCAAGCATCATGCATCCTACTTTGAGGTTTTTCTTGACCCCCAAGTCATACATGATTTGTCTTACAAACGTAGTCTTGCCTACCCCTGTACCTGCGGTAACGACAACGAGTTCCCCCTTGCGGAGGCCCTTTGTCATGTCGTTCAGCGGAATATCCCAAGGGTATGTATAGCACATTTCATCTTCTTCGCTGTCTACCATCTCCCAGAGGTCAGCTCCATTTACAATACCGTCTGGCTTGTATGCTTTAGCGTTCCAGATAGCATTGATGACGGACTGCCCTTTGTTAGCTAATAGACATTCATTAGGGTCTTTCAGTGGTAAATTAGCCACCTTCAAATCCTTCAGTAGTCCAGCACATTCCTTAATGGCCTTCCTTCCCGCTTCGTCCATATCAAACATCAAAATGACCTCATCAAACTGTGAGAGCCACTCCATGTTGTGTGTCAGGACTTTCTTTGCCGAGGCCACCCCACACGGGATAGACACAACGGGATATTTGTTATTTTGTAGTTGTGACACAGTGAGACAATCAATCTCACCCTCTGTGATTACCAGCTTGCCTCTACTCTCAAAAAGCTCTTGACCAAAGAAACGCTTGGAAATTTTACCAATCGTCTCAAACGTTTTGTCTTGATACCGTACTTTCTGGCCTATCAGCTCCCCTGCGTCGTCAAAGTAACATGCTACCTGCACAGGTTTCCCATTGTGATAACCTGTATAGTAGTGGTACTTTTCACATGTGGTAGACATGATTCCACGCCGCTTTAGGGGAGTAATAGACAAAGAAGTGAGAGGTATAAGGTCGGCTGTATGTGTCCCCTGTGTTGTAGCTCCTCGTACCGTTTGACAGGAGAAGCAGTATGTATGACCATCACTGTATTCTGTCAGGGCATCCGAGGAACCACAGTCAGGGCAAGGGAGGTGTGTCTTAATCGGTTCGCTGTAATTCATCTTTGTTGAACTCTTCCTCTACGATGTCTGCATAGTCCTCGTGGAACATCTGAACTAAATCGTCCAGTCGCTTCTTCTGTAAAGCCGATAAGGACTCTTTAGATTCAGCATCCACGAGAATATAAACGCCACAAGCACTATAAGGAAGTTCGCTACCCCCGACTGCTTCAAACGGACGCATGAGGTCGAGTTCGCCATTCTTGAGAACTACAGCGTGATACGGTAACGAAAACGCTCCTTTTCTTCGTGCTTCCTTCAACAGTTCGGAGACAGTTCTTCCTTCGAGTTCTTTATAGACAAAGGAGTAGAAGAGAGTTTCTTCTCTGTCTCTGAATTTAAACATGTCACTTTCCTTTCTTTTTTAGTTTGGGGCTAATTTGGCCCTCTTCTTTAAACCAAGACTCAGGGATCGTGTTTCCAATGTGGTACTTAAAGCCGTTCTTCTCACACCACTTACTCGCCGTTGTCTTCAAACTTTGAAATTTAAAGTCTTTAGGAAAGACAAAGCGTATATCAAGTTCGGGATACTGTCGTTTTACCTTCAGCATCTTCCCTCGTGCTTCACTATCCAATGAGCCTCTGTAGAATCCCCCTTTTTTACCAACACGGACAAAGCCACCTTCCCCATTCTTAGCCTCGACAATAATGCCATTTGGCAAGACAAAGTCAGGGGTATATTTGTGCTTTACCGTGTACTCCAGAGAGAACTCTTCGTAATGGTATTCTTTATTCTTTTTGTCAAGGTTAGCAGTAAGTGTGTCTTCATACTTACTTCGTTTTGTCTTAGCAGGTGTATGGAAACCGCCTGTGAACAACTTAGAAGTCTACCTCGTCGTCCAGCGTGGTTTCTGTTTCATCCTCTGCATCTCGTTTCTTAAATGTCAGTTCGTCGGAACCGTCTTTAGAATACTTAACGAGATTTGTAACCATCAAGCACTGAAGGTACAGGCGAACGCCCCACTTCTTTGTGCTTTCATAGTACAGTTTGGGATTGACGACAACTTCTACGTCGGAACCGTTACCAATAAGAACGTCTTCGGGAATCAGCTCGCCGTATTCATTGTATACAGGGATAACCTTCGGTTTTTCTACACCTGTCGCCTTGTCTTTATACACGTGCTTCGTTTTTACCTTGACCATTTCCAGACCATCGTCTGTGGTTTTAATCGGCATTGTGATGTCACCTAACATCTTCTTGCCTGCAAATTCTTCTTTGCATTTGTCTTCAAAGTATGCTTTCATTTTTGCTAAGTTTTCATCGGGCATCAAAACCTGCATCGAGAAGCCTACAGGCTGGCCGTTGTATGTTTCAGGTGTTCTAATTTTTGCCCAATATGCTTTACCTTTAATTTTCATTTGCTTTTGTCTCCTTTGTTTCTGTGGTAGACCCAAAGCCACCACTGCGCTTATTATTTTGGATAGGGTTAAAATACTTCCTTCCTCTACTCTGTGGGACAATTAATTCAAACCCCCACTTCAGTGTAGAAAAAGGCACTAATTGTGCTATCCGAGTACCACTTTTGATGTGAATTGAATTTTTAGACAAATTATCAAGTAGTAAGCAGAGTTCTCCCTTGTAATCTGAATCAATCAGACCAACACCATTAGACAAACGGATAGGGGTCTTCAAGCCAACACTTGACCGTAACATGATATGTACTTGCATCCCTTCAGGAATATCTAAAGAGAACCCCAAGGGAACTAATGTACCCTTACCAAGAAGACTAAAAGGCTCAATGGTTACATCGTCGGGAATCACAATGTCTGCCCCTGCGGAACCTTGTGTCTTGATTTGAGGTACTTCAATATCATCCCGTAACGGGTTGAACCCGATAGACAAAGGTTTTCTAGTTCTCATCTATCAGTGCTTCACCTCTTTCCAGCTTCTCCAACCACTGCTCATAGACACGGATTTTATCCATTTCTTTCTGAATGTCGTCCTTGTGTCCCATGCGTAAGCGGTATTTCAAAATGTTACCTTTGATAAAGCCTTTAAGTTCTTCTTTGGTAAACATCTTTTCCATGACCTTGATAGGCTCTACAACAGCTTCTAAGTAGTGCTTGTCATGCTTGTTGTCTTCTTCTGCTACTCTCTGCACTTTGTCCCAGTTGACAATGATAGACACATCAGTCCCTCGCAAGCGCACTTCATAGCACAAGACACCAAAAAAGTCTGTCATGTGCCTCAGGATTTCTCCATATGCATAATTGCCTTCAATCTGGTCAAAATCCTGCACATCCACTTTAACGCTTTCATAATCACGTAAAACTCTCTTTGGATTGCTCATGTAATTCCCTCCTTTGAAATTTGTGTTCCTTCCTCTACTCTGTGGGACAATTAACCAAACAAGCGTTTTGGCTAGACACAGAGGTAGAAGTTAGTGAAGCTTTCCTTCCTCTACTCTGTGGGACAATTAATTTCAGCCCTAGGACTACTTAGGAATACTTAACTATACTTACTCTTACTTACTCCTAAATAACCTTCCTTTAGTTACTTAGGAATACTTAGGGTTCCTCTACTCTGTGGGACAATTAACCAAACAAGTGTTCTTTATAGTAGACAAAAGAAGAAGGAAGTAAGGAAGACCTTTGTCTCTACTTACTTCCTTCTCTAGTCGCACTAGTGGAAAACGAACTTACTATCTAAGATACAGTTAATGTCTAATGAACCCTTTTTAGGAATCTCAATGTCTAACGGTTCCCCTAACAGCTCTTCAGCATGTCTCAAGAACTCAGCTAAGGGATCATGTTCAGTGTACAACTTAACTAACTCTTGTCGAATAATACGACGCAATCGAGCCGCTTCACCGAGGGAAGTACCGAACGAATCATGAACGGTACTGAAGTTCACACACCCTTGTCTACTTGCTTCATTAATGCTCATCATGAGATGAGTAGCGTCTAAAGAGTGGATAAAGTTCGGAGCTACCCCTGTAGATTGCTTGTGTCTGTCTACGTCCTCATTCTCACTTACTGTCGTCACATAGATACGATAGCGTGTAGAGGAGTTGCCAAGGCGCAATCTGAAGGACTCCGTTTTCCTTGCTAGGTACATCTGTTGAATAGGCAGGCCCATAGGCGTCACCCACTCGACAGGCATATCAGCTTTTGCAAGGGCTGTAGCAATCTTCTTCAAGCACTCCATACCTTCAATCGCGGCGACTACTGTCGTCTGTACGGCTTTCCAAATTAGTTTCGCTAGGTACTGAGACGCTTGTCTTTCGCCGACACCAGCAAAGCAGGGGTTATCCGCTACTGTGTCTTCATAAATCTGGTCACCAAACCCATACTGCCCACTTCCGTAAGCTAGGGTCATGACAGGCCTCTTGCACACCTTGCGAGTGATGCCATGAGCAAGCCACGCTTCTGCCAGCTGTTTCGTTCCTGGCCCGAACGTTCCGTCTTTGCGCTCCTTACCTTTTAAGGTTCCTTCTATAGCATCTTTCTTAACCATTGTCAAGACCTTATCGGAAACTTCTCTGTAAATATCCGCTGGTTTGTCGTGGTCAATCAAGTTGACAGAGGAGCCACCGACGGGGTCACGGAGCAGACAACTATAGTGCTGAAGTCCTGAGCAAGTACCGTCGTATGCGATTGTACAACGGCAGTCAAAACCTGCTAGGGTCTTATGGACATCTAAGTATTCCAAGGCCCTCTTGTACTCCATTGTCCATGCTAAAAACTGCCATGGCTTGTCCTGCTCCTGCCACCAAGGGAAGTCCAAGGGGGTTTCGGCACTAGACAAAATGTTCTGCTTGTTTTCCTCCACCCATGCTACACGGTCTTCCAAAGGAATTTTGTCATGACCTGCCAGCCCTGCTCCATGAATTGACAGCCACTTGAGGGCGTCGGGAGCATCTTCAGCAGACACGGGTACAGGGTCAGCATACTGTAGCAGGGCCTTTGTCATGTCATCCCCTTGAGGATTCAGCCCCGTAGGGATTGGATAGACACGGCCCCGAAAGTCTATGTTCATCGGGAACCAAATCTTGTCATACTTTGCAAAGTCCTCAGCTACTTTGAGAATCATTACTGCTCTCAGGGCCTTCCCTTTACGCTGATTTTCTTTGTGGATGACTTCTACCATCTTCTTTTTGTGTGCCTTGAACTGCTTGAGTAACAGTTCATTTTCCTTTATGTCTTCATAGTCATGTGGGAAACGTGGAAGCTGTTCAAGTGGTTTTGTCTCTGCTAGCCCTGCTACGCCTCCACCGACACTTAAATAATGCTTGATTACTTCTAAGACAGCCCTGTTGATTTTATAGGCTGTCGCTTGAATCGCATTGACAGCTGAGTAGAGACTCGACAGATCAAGTTCGTTGAGTCTGGCCGTGTAGAGCTTGCGTGTCTGTGAAGACCTTGCATAGGGTATATAGCGCATCAAAGTGCTATGCTGAGACAACGCCCCATAGTATCCCCCGTCCCAAAAACTAGTCCACGGTTTCGGCGGAATAATAGTAGGGACATACTTGATAGCTAGGCTAATGCTCTTATCTTCTGCCTTGCTCACAGCTTTTAGAAATATGTCTGTGGGAAGAAGTTGCAAAGGCTGTGTCTTGTTGTCCTTCACATCCTCACTAAATACAAAGAAGTCCGTTGTTTCCACTAGGATGACCAACATTTGCATACCTAACGCCGTCTTTTCCTTCTCTGTATGCTTGACAAATTCCATACCTACTCCGTTGTATACGTGTTCCATAAAGATACGACGATAGGAGAAGCCGACACGAGAGCCTAGGGATTTTCCAAAGCGCTTGACGTTGTCCTTGTCGTCAAAGAAGGCCGTTGCCTGTACTTCAGCCTCTAAGTCCACCCCGATTTTACTGCCGATGTTATTTGCAATGTATTTCTGCATCATCATGTCACCTAATGTGAGCCTTAGAGACAAAGTAGCACAAGTCCTTGCTAATTTCTGTGTGTCTCCATTTAAAGCTAGGGTATAATCTTTGACGATTTTAGCGTAGGCAGGTTGTACACCCCGTTTAGGCTTTACGCAATCTTCTACAAAGGCTTGCAGATTTTTCGCATACGTTTCTGCTAGGTGATTCATAATACCTTGACCGACGCGAGTCCGTTCATAAGCCCCATCTTCTTTCGCCTTATTGAGTAGTTGTAAAGCACGGCTTTCGGAAATGTTCTTGTACATCTTTTCGAGTTCTAACTGTTGTTCTAATGTCATCATTTTAACTACCTCCTCTTTCTCTTTTATGTGGGACAATTAATAGAACATCCGTTTGGTTCACTAGGGTATAAAAATAGCAGGTAACTGAATGACACTTTTTTCATATTCAGTTACCTGCTACTACTATTACTTGAACAATATGGCTTGCTTATATGTATCCTTATGGGTCTTGCCTCCCTTGAGTACGACATACTGCCTGTCAGGGAAGACTTTCTGTACCCTAGCTAGTTCCTGCTTCACCTTGCGTCCCCCTTCTGAGCCTGTGAAGCGGCTGAACAAACAATAGCCTTGTGTCTGAAGGTTTTCTATTTCCTGCTCTAGCTGGCAGGGCCTTCCTACATATGCGTAGCGATTCATTACGACACCTCCTGTATTTTGAACACTTGTTCTATTCTCTAGTATATCAAACACTTGTTCGGTGTACTAGTCTTCCCTTACAATCAAGCTGGCTTTTAAGGTTTCCCCTGTAGTGAGCTTGTAGACACGAGAGCCACCATGTGCCAGCAAATCCTTGACTATCCACTTCCTCTTAGTCTTGTAGTAGGCATAATCGCCATCCTCCCACACGACTTTATACTTGCCCCTAGGCTGGTTCGAGACAAAGGCCTTAGTTACACTAGGGGACGCCAAACGGGACAAAGTGAGTCCAAAATGTTCCCCACACACTAAGCAAGCTTGTTCAAATTTTGACCCATGATGTTCGTACAGGGGCAGACAAGCATGAATACATTCATGGACTAGGGTTTCCATAAAGGGCATACCCGTCGTGTCATCTAAGGCGTATTCACTGATTTCAATACGTGCCAGATCAGAACCATACAAGTGACATTTCCCTAGGCTACGTGTTTGCTGATTAAGATTAAAGGTGACTATTCTGTCTTCAGCAAATTGTGTGCGCAAGAACAACACTTCCTGCACTTGGTCGTACACATTGAAGCAAAAGTTTAATTGCTTTTCCGTCATATCTTTTTTCATGGTAATTCCTCCCTTTTCTACTAGTCCTCCTAGGGACTTAATCGAGGATACTAAGGATAGCTAGTATCCTCTGTTAAATCTCTAGCTGTCTTCTTCCTCGATTTCAGCGTTGGGGGCATACGTCGAGTGCAAAGATAATGTCTAGGGTATTGTCATCAAATTCAGCGTCTAGGATAAAGTCGCCACAAGAAGAGCGATACAGGAGTGCTAAGGCCTGTTTAGGGGTACGCCCATCTAAGTCCTTCAGGTCAAAAATCCAATTTCCTGTAGTGGTTTCCTTGCGTCCTGTATTGAATAGGTAGCAAACTAGCTCTTTGTCTGTGAGTACAGGTGATTCCCACGCAAAAGCTCCGTTAGGTTTAAAATCTTCATCCCACAACTGAGATTCTATATAGGCCGTGCTTGTGGCTTCCTCGTAGTATTCAGACACAATGTCAAGAATAACGTCCTTGACTTCTGCCAGAATTTTTGTGCAAGCGTCCTCGAACTCTCTCCAACTTGAGTCCGCTTGATATTCCCCGAAAAACAGCCACACACGACCATTGGGAGACACTTCTAGCCTTGCGTTATAGCTAGGGACAAAAACTCCCAATGCTTCTGAAAAAACTTCTAGGTCTAATTCAGTGTACGTAGTAGACCATACGATATTGTGAGGCCATTCAAATTCTTGAATGTTCATGAGGGCGTCGAATGGTTCGGTAAAGATACACCCATATTCTTCATTTACCCTGTCATTAATCAAGGGGAACAAATCTTCTAGCCAGTCCATGCACGAGGTGACATAGTCTCGTTGACGTTCTACTAACATGTCTTGTGTTGCTTGCGGTAATTCATAAAATTTCATACTAGACACTTCCTTCCTTCTTTAGGTGGCACAATTATTAAAGTCACTAGTGGACTTAATCGAATACCCTAGAGAGAACCCCCTAGGGTACTCTGTTAAATCCGCTTGTTTACTGTTTATTACTGTTCGTCGTCTTCATCGACTTCTTCATAGTCTTCATTGAAGATAGTGCTGTCGTCGGCATCTACAAGGTCGTCTAAATCAGGCCACGGAGTGTCACCACTGTAGTAGTGTGTGAGGTGATTAATAATGTCTTCTTCTAAGTCCTCTGCCTCTGCTACTACATCACCCCAATTAGCAGACTCTAAATTCCCATAAGCATTGAATCTGAAATATTCGTCGTTAGGGTTAAATTCGCCACCATAAAAAATCATTTGAGCTAATTCCATCGGCGTGTAATTGGACATAAATTCATCAAATTCATCCATGTCGTAATAGGTGGCTTCTTCAAAGCACCCGTCGTAAGCGCTCATGTGTTGCAAAAGTTGTGTGAGGTCGTCTCCAATTAAATGTTCAACATAGTTACGGATTGCCTGTTCTCTTGTCATTGTTGTCATAGTAAAAACTCCCTTCTAAATGTGGCTTGTCTCATCAGTAGGCAGGTTGCCAGCCTTACCTAGACACGGGAGCTAGTCCCGTGTTTCGACTAATGGGCGTCGGGTTGACCTAGACAAAGTGTGTTATAGTCCTGTTTGCTTGCTTGCCTCATGAAGGTATTCCACACTTTTTCAAGTGTTTTCTGAGGTGCTACTAAATTGTCGTTATAGTGTGGCACGAAATTCCATCCACCTAAACGATGGTTGAAAAGTTTCCGTTCCACTACAAAGTATGTTTCTATCAATTCACCATCTTCAAACCTATCAATTTTTCCCACATATCCCGTAGTATCTTTGAACAGGTACATTTCATAATTCTTTAATGACTTTCCTACTGAGAATCTCGAATCTGCTCCATATTTTGTAAATTTCATATTTTCTTCTCCCTTCTTTTCTAAGTGATTCCACGTACTCACATTTTAAATCGTGTGATTCCATGTACTCACTTCCTTTAATGGCTATATCATACCATTCTTGTACTCACATGTCAACCCATTTTTTAAAAAAAATTGTATTCACATGTGAAGCATGTTATAATAGGTCTAGAAAGTGAGGTGATTACATGATAGAAAAGACAAAGGAAGTTAGGATAAATGTTCGCTTAGAAAAAGAGACAAGAGACAAATTTCAACAGATATGTAAAAGCAAGGCAGTTAATAGTAGTGAATTAATAAGGCAATGGATTGAGAAGTATATAAAGGAACATTCAGACTAAACAAATAGAGGCCACTCTAGATAATAAAAGTATTCTAAAGTGGCCTCTATTTTGATATAATAATATTATTATAATCTACATATAGTTGAGGTGAATAAAATGTACTCTGCACTAAAAATCATACTCCCTCTATGCTTATTTTTATCTTATTTTTCTTTAGGATTTACCTATGACTGGCAATCAGACAAATGGAATCATAGTAGTAACAACGCCTTTGTTCTATGGTATAATGATACACATAAAGGAAATACACGCAATCCCTATGCTTTAACTGCAAATGAGCGTTTAGATGAGGTATTGTCTTATACTGTTCAAATGGATGAAATGCAGGGTACAAAGATAGACAAAAATACAAAGGCTATCAATGACATAGTAAAGAAGAATACAGAGTTACAAAAACAAGTAGATAGACTTTCTATTTATATTGTTGGGTTAACAATTTGTCTTTTAGGCGCTGTTTGTATTATATGGCTTCATAAGTAGCAAAATATTTAGACATGCTTATTATTCGTATTGCCAATGATACAAAGTGATATATTGTATTCCCTATGCTACATGATGTTGTGTTATATTCCTAAAGTGTATCATACAGATATGTTATTCGCTTTAGGAATACTTCCTATACCAAACTATTCCTATTGTGAATCCAAAGGAAAACCACACAGATATGCCTTAGGAATATTTCGTATACCAAACTAAAACATAGGGAGATCTAATGAACACATGTAAATATCTAATTGAACAAATGTGCAAAAATATATAACGTAAAAAATACCCCGCTACCGTTAAGGCAACAGGGTTATTATAAACGGCTCAACCATGCGGATACACGAGTTACTTATGGTACTACGTGCCGTTAGGTAAAACATAATGATATATGAAGAAATGAGCAAATGTTCAATCATTGTAACTGAGGATGACTGAGGGGTATACGGGGGAACTGCTGTGTGCTGTTCATTCATGTATGTCCTCAGAAATTTTTTGTAATTTTTTAAAATCCATGGTATACATAAAGTACATGAGGAAAAGGAAAGGAGGTTACATGAGAAGAACCAAAGGTACAGGGTCAATCGTGAGGAGGCCCAATGGAAGATTCAAGGCCACTATCACCGTATCAGGAGGTAAGCGAGTTAGTAAAACCTTTGATACACGTGAGGAGTGCCAGAAGTTCTTCATGGACATCAAAGGGAAAGACATAAAATACTTCTCCCCTGTTACCGTAGCAGAATACTATGAACACTTCATAGAACTTAAATCGGGAGTATATCGTGAGTCTACCCTAAACGGTCTGAAGCAGTTCTATCGAAAACACGTAGAAAACAGCAAGGTAGCTCATATAAAGTTCTCTGACCTAACACCTCAGGACATTAATCGGTTTTTCCTAGGGTTATCCTCAAGGGGCTATGCCACTACTACTCTAGATCGCTGGAGGAAAAACTTTAAAGCTATCCTAGAAACAGCGGTACTCGAAGGGTATCTTGAGAACAACCCTATGGAATCCCGACAAGCCATAAGGAGGTTAAAAGGAAGACAAGAGAGACAAAAGAAGGTGTTCTCCCTAGAGGAAGTCCAGAAGTTGTTATCTATTGAGAATTTGTCTACCCTACCTGTGGTATACCAAGTGTACATTGTGCTTTCCTTTATTACGGGAGCAAGGCCACAGGAAATACTTGCCTTAACCAGAGAAGACATTAAGGAAGACAGAGTGTCCTTCAACAAGTCACTGGGATTCCAAGGCAAGCTACAGGAAACCATGAAGACTCCCACAAGCATACGGGAGGTTCCCATAGAGACAAAGTGGGGTCTGTGGTTACTAGACAAAATCGAAAAGAAAACCGTAAGCATCTTCAGGTCTGAGAAGAGTACCTACGGTTATCTAAGTAAGGATAATGTGAATGTTCGTTTTAAGAAGTATGTAGAAGTCGTACTGGGGAGTTCCAAGGGACATCATCTGTACGACACAAGACACACCTATGCCACTCTGCTCATCACGGTATTCCATGTGGACGTTAAGACCGTGAGTATGCTTATGGGACACTCGAATATCGAGACTACCCTAAAGTATTATACACACTCCTTCCCCACGTGTCACATGACGTTACCCGTGTAGACAAAAGGTGCTAATGTAGGCGCTTATCTTTCACAGTTTCCTTCATCACACTAAAGGATTTCTTACTGTGTCCGAATGTTTCTACGATGATGAACATCATGGGGATGAGGAAGACCCCGAAGATGGTCGCAACGGACGTACCGAAGACGACGGTGATGCCCATGGTGACTCGCGATGCGGCGCCTGCCCCGGTGGCGATGGCCAGCGGGATGGAGCCGACGACGAAGGCCAGGGACGTCATGATGATCGGGCGGAGACGGATCTTGGCGGCTTCGATAGCAGCCGATACGGGATCCATACCGCGTTCATCGACACGGACCTTAGCGTATTCGATGATCAGGATGGCGTTCTTGGCGGCCAGGCCGATGACGGCCAGGATACCGATCTGGAAGTAGAGGTTATTCTGCTGATTCAGGAGATAAGCAAAGGCCGATGCCCCGAACAGGCCTGCCGGCAGGCTGAAGAGTACGGCGAACGGTACTTTCCAGCTTTCATACAAGGCAGCCAGGACGAGGAAGACGAAGAGGATAGCCAGGGCAAAGACGTAGACCGTCTTGTTGCCGGCTTCGATTTCTTCACGGCTCATGCCGCTCCATTCATAAGCATAGCCTTCACCTAAGGTGTCGGCAGCGACTTCTTTCAAGGCATTGATGGCATCGCCGGAGCTGTAGCCATCAGCCGGTGCCCCTTGGATCTTGATGGCCGGGTAGTCGTTGAAGCGGTTGATGATCGACGCAGAACCAATCGGTTTCGGACGGACGAAGTTCGATACGGCTACGAGGTCGTTGTTGGAGTTGCGGACGTAGATGTGGTTATTGGCATCGACAGTTTCACGGAATTCCGGAGCTGCCTGGATGATGACCTTGAAGTTACGGCCAAAGATAGTGAAGTCATTGACCTGATAGGAGCCGTAGAAGGACTGGAGCGTCGAATAAAGGCTGCTCAGGCTGACGCCTTCTTTGGCGACTTTATCGCGGTCGATGTCGAGCTGGTAGCCCGGCGTGTCGGCGGCGAAGGCCGTATAAATCGAACCGATTTCCGGACGCTGACGGGCAGCCGCCATGAATTTCTGAGCCGTTTCAGACAGTTCGGCTGTCGAATGGCTGCCGCGGTTTTCCAGCTGCATCGTAAAGCCCGACGACGTGCCCATGCCGTCGATTGGCGGCGGGTTCATGGCGATGACCGTAGCCTGCGGCATCTGAGCACCGCGGCCCATGATCTTGCCGACCAGGGCATCGGCGGACAAGTCTTTCGTCGGGCGGGCATCCCAGTCATCCATGCCGATGAAGGCCGTCGCCGCATTCGGTTTCGGGCCGCCGGCGAGGATACTGAAGCCGACGACGTTCATGACCTGGGAAACGCCAGGCTGCTGCTGCAGCCAGTTGCTGATCTGTTCACTGGCTTTGCTCGTTTCCGTCTGGGAAATGCCTTCAGGCAAGGTCATGGTCATCATGACGAAGGCGTTATCTTCCGACGGGACGAAGCCTGTCGGCATGACTTTGAAGACGCCAGCCGTAGCCGCCGTGATGATGATCAGGAAGGCGACACACCATTTGAGGTGCTGCTGCAAGTGGGCCAGGCGCAGGCCATACCAGGCGATGAGTCTATCGAAAGTATCATTGAATCGCTGGAAGAATTTGTAAATGCCCTTGGGATTTTCATTGGGTTTGTGGACATTGAGGATAGATGCGCACATAGCCGGCGTCAGGGTCAAGGCGACGAAAGCCGAAATGAGGACTGACACGGCAATGGTCAGGGCGAACTGGCGGTAGAGGATACCGCTCATGCCGCTGATAAAGGCGACAGGGATGAAAACCGAAGCCAAGACGCAGGCGACGCCGATAACCGGGTTCTGTACGTTTTCCATGGCGATGATCGTCGCCTCCCGCGGACTTCGGGCATTGTACTTGATTTCGTATTCGACGGCTTCGATGACGACGATAGCATCGTCGACGAGGAGGCCGATAGCCAGGACCATGGCGAACAAGGTCAGGGTGTTGATGGAGAAGTCCAGGACCTTGAAGCAGGCAAAGGTCCCCAACAGGGATACCGGGACGGCGATGAGCGGAATCAGCGTCGACCGGCCGCTCTGGAGGAAAATGTAGACGATGAGGGCGACCAGCAGCAGGGCTTCGATGAAGGTCTTGATAACTTCTTCGATGGAGGCCTTGACGAAGGTCGTACTATCGTAAACGACTTCATAGTCCATATCGGACGGGAAAGAAGCCTTCGCCTTTTCCAATACCTTGCGGGCCCCTTCGACAGACTGCATGGCGTTGGCGTCAGCGGTCAGGCTGATCTGGAAACCGGCTGCATTGCCGCCGTTGAGGTTACTGGTGACGGTATAGTCCTTGGAACCGAGGTTGACATCGGCAATGTCGCCGACGCGGACCATGGTACCGTCAGAATTGGTGCGGACGATAACGTTTTTGAATTGTTCTGCCGTCTGCAGACGGCCGTCTGTACGCATGGTGTACTGATAGGTCTGGTTATTGGCCGAAGGCTGGGAACCGATGGTCCCGACAGCAGCCTGGGTATTCTGCGTCGTAATGGCCGAGATGACGTCAGTCGGCGTGACTTTCAGGATGCTCATCTTCATCGGATTGAGCCAGATACGCATAGCGTAGTCAGAACCGAATTCCTGGACGTTCCCGATGCCGGGGACGGATTTCAGTTCATCCATGAAGTACTGAGTTGCATAGTTCTTCATGAACGTCGCATCGTACGAGCCATTGGGCGAAATCAGGGCGAAGACCATAGCCGTCGAACTCGTCGACTTCTGGATGGTAACGCCGGTCTGGGTGACTTCAGCCGGCAAGGTCGACTGGACCTGGCTGACACGGTTCTGGGTGTTGACCGTATCCATGTCGTCGTCACTGCCCGTTTCAAACTGTGCCGTCATGGAATAGGACCCAGTATCGTTAGAAGAACTTTCAATATTGACCAGGTCATCGACGCCGATCATCTGACGTTCGATGACGCTGGCGACAGTCGTGCCGATGACTTCGGCATTGGCACCCGTATAGGTAGCCGACACGCGGACCTGCGGCGGCGTGACCTTCGGGTACTTGGCAACCGGCAGAGTCGCCATCGACAGCAGGCCGAAGATGGAGATGATCAGCGAAATGACGATAGCGAAGATAGGCCGGTCGATAAAGAACTTAGATATCACGGTCTCGCCTCCCTAACTATTTGACGATGATGTGTCCGACGACGTATCGGAGCCGTCGTTGTCGATATCGGCTTTGGTCAGCAAGTGCTGGTCCAGAGTAGCGCCTTTGGCTTTCTGATAACCGTCGACGATGATCGTATCGCCGTCCTGAAGGCCATCGGTGATGATCCAGAACTTACCGACTTTCTGGCCCGGCGTGACTTCGCGGTTCTGTGCCTGGCCATCGCCGTCGATGACGGAGACGTAATATTTACCCAGCGTCTGCTGAACGGCGCGCTGCGGTACGGACAGCGCATTGCGCTGAATCTGGGTATCGGAAACGACCGTCGCATAGAGGCCCGGGATGAGGAGATTGTCCGGATTGTCGAAGACGGCCTTGACGATGATCGAGCCAGAGTTGCCATCCATGCCGTGGTTGACCTGGGTGACATGGCCTTCATAAGGATACATAGTGCCGTCGCTCAAGCGGAGCAGGAGATGGTCGCCCCAGCTGCCGGCGTTGTCCGCAGCCTGTTTGGTCATCTGCAGGTATTCGGCTTCGCTGATGGAGAATTCGACATAGACCGGATTGGTCGAAGAAATGGTGACCAGTGCCGTCGAACCGGCCGTCGCAAAGGTACCGATAGGTACGTCATCGACGTTCAATTTACCGCTGAACGGAGCATAGACGATGGTATCGTCGACGTTATCCTGAGCAGCGTCGACCTGGGCTGCATTGGCTTCGACGACAGCCTGCTGCTGCTGCGTAGCCGCTTCCTGGTCGGTGACGGTCTGCTGCGGGATGGCGTCCTGGCTGGCCAGGGTCTGGTAACGGCGCAGGTTCAGCTGCTGATTGGCCAGATTGGCTTCGGACTGGGCCTGGGTAGCCTTGGCCTGGGCCAGGGCGGCGTCATAGGTCCGGCTGTCGAGGCGGAACAACGGCTGCCCTTCCGTGACTTCCTGACCGCCTTGGACGTATTTTTCTACGACACGGCCGGAAATCTTGGGACGGACAGGCACCTTGTCTGTTGCCGTAACGGTACCGCTGTACTCGGCCTTGACCGGCGTGTCCGCGGCGACGACTTTGTACGTGTTGACTGCAACGGGAGCCTTAGTCGCACTTTGGTTGGCCCCACAGCCGGCTAAGAGCGCGGCGATGGTGAGTACGGTGACGCTCATCGTCGCAAGTTTGCGTTTTTGTATCATCTTCACTTTCCTCCTATTTCTTTCGATTCCTGATTTTTAATGCCATAGAGCAAGACGTTGATACAGCGCTTCATATAGTCACTAAAGGTGGAATCGTGTTTGACATCATTAAAATAATCGATAATGTCATCGGCTGCGCTATGCAGGATACGCAAGAACAGGAACTTATCAAAGGGCTTGAATTCTCCTGTCTCCTGAGCTTCATCGAGGAGCCGTTCCAAAAGGAGCCAGTCTTTTTTATAGCGGGACTGCAAGCGTTCACAAGTACCGGGCATCTTTGCCAGGAGATCCGATGTTTTCCGCACGGACAGGACCTGCCAGTTGTCACTGGGCACGTCGAAATAAGCGATGAGCTTGGCTTCGCAAGTCATGGCCGGATCGCTGACGATACGCTGATGATAGGCATAGATCTTATCGGTAAAATCGGCGATGGCCTGTTCGATGATTTCCTGTTTCGACGAAAAATTTTCGTATAAAGTCCGCTTGCTGATGCGCAGATTACGGGCTAAGTCGTCCATGTGGAAATCGGAGCCATGGCGGTTGATTTCACGAAGAGCTTCGGCCAGAATCTTGGCGCGGATATTTTCTGTCATGTAAACACGTCCTACTCAAAAAAATACAAGGTGCTGCTTTTGAAACTCAAACTATAAAACTCAGTACCAATTTATAGTTTAATATACAGCACCTTATAAGTCAATAAACAAGTTGATATTATTATTTTCTCAATTCTTCGGCAAATTTCCGAATCGGCAGGACTTTGTATAAAACAGCACCACAGGCCGCACCAATACAGGTATTGGGCAAAAAGGCAACGATGAAGAACCATAAGGCGACGACTTTGGAATCGAGGACGAAAGCGGCGACAGGATAGGCGATGAGGCCGCCCAGAAGGCCGGTCCCGACGATTTCCCCGATGACGGCACCCCAGATGGAATTTGTTTTTTTATACAAAACGCCGGATAAAGCGGCGCCGATCATGCTGCCCGGATAGGCCAGGACGGTACCGACGCCCATGGCAATGCGGATGGATGAAATGCAGAAAGCACCGGCCGTCGAATAGCGCCAGCCCACAAGGACCGACAAGAGGACATTGATGAGGTGCTGCAGCGGGAAGACCCGGGCACCGCCGAAGGGAAAGGATACGAAAGGCGCCAGGAGGACGCCGATGGCGATGAAAATCGCCGTCACTGTCATTTTCTTGAGTTCAGTATTATTCACGATGTACTACAACCTTTCCATATTTTTGTAAGATAGCATCATCTAATTGATAAAAGGCATCGAAGAGACGGGCGTGAAAGGTCCCCGGCCCATTCTTCCCCTCCCCTGCCAGGGCCAGCTCGCCGCCGATGCCCATGGCCAGGATGCCGCCGGCTGCGGCTGTGAACGGGTCGGCCACGGCGGCAAAGGAGGCGATGAGGGACGTCGTCATGCAGCCCGTACCGGTCACATAGGTCAGCATGGGACAGCCGTTGCGGATTTCGGCCGTCTGGCGGCCATCGGAAAGGACATCGACGGCTCCGGTGATGGCGACGGTCGTCCCGAGATGGCTGGCCAGGGACGAAGCCAGGGCCGGGTCGGCTGGGCCTAGACGGCTGTCGACGCCGAAATCCTGGCCGCTCTTATGGGCTGCCAGGCAGGTGATTTCCGACGCGTTGCCGCGGATGACGGCCATAGGCAGTTCATCCAGCAGGCGCAGGGCCGCCTGGGTGCGGAAAGTCGTACCGCCGGCGCCGACGGGGTCGAAGACGATGGGCACGCCGTGGGCAGCGGCCGCTTTACCGGCTGCCAGCATGGCCTCCAGGGTCCACGCCTGGAGCGTCCCCAGGTTGAGGACCAGGGCTCTGGCGGCAGCCGCCATTTCGGCGACTTCCTCGACGGCATTGGTCATAGTCGGCGACGCGCCGATGGCCAGGGTCGCATTGGCGCAGTCAGTCATGGTGACGAAATTGGTGATATGGTGAATGAGGGGCCGCTGACGGCGCAGTTCCTCAAGGGCCCTGGCGACGGCCGGAATAAGTTCCATCTTCATCCCCCCTTCTAGACGTGGAGCTTGAGGATGGCCTTCTTGATGGCCTTCCCCTGCCCGTCAGGCGCGCAGAGGCAGCGATGGCCGTCAGCCGGCGTGAAAATGGCATACGTTCCCGGCGTCATGGCAATGACCGTATCGTCGGCGACATCGGGATTGTAGAACCAGGCATCGCTGTCGGCCCGGCTGTCATCGACGACGGGGCCGGCCTGGCATAAGGGCTGCCAGCCGATGTTCTCTTCGCCTTCGAGGACGAACTGGACGTCGATGTAGTCGCGGTGGGCTTCCATCAGACGCTGGCTGGCCGGCGCCGTTTCCGTGACGTCGACATTCATGTAGTTCACCGTATCGAAGGTATGGCGTCCGGGATTCAAGTCCGACTTGACCAGGGAAGACAATTTCTCGATCCACGGCCGGATATATTCCGGCAGGAAACGGCTTTCCTTTTCATACTGGGAAATATTACCTACGAACATGGGATTCCCTCCTAATCTTCGTCGCTGGCTTCGCGGGCTGCGACGTTTTTATCGAACAGGGCATCGGCGAACTGGGCGGCATCGAAGGGACGCAGGTCGTCGACGCCTTCGCCGACGCCGACCCAGCGGACGGGGACGCCCAATTCCCGCTTGACCGACAAGATGACACCGCCTTTGGCCGTCCCGTCGAGCTTGGTCAGGACGACGCCCGTCAAGGGAACGACGTCGCCGAAGAGTTTGGCCTGGCTGACGGCATTCTGGCCCGTCGTGGCATCGAGGACGAGGAGCGTTTCCTGCGGAGCTCCTTCGATGTTGCGGCTGGCGACGCGGGCCATTTTCCGCAATTCTTCCATGAGGTTGGACTTGGTCTGCAAGCGGCCGGCCGTGTCGACGAGGAGGATATCCATGCCCTTGGCTTTGGCCGACGCCGTGGCATCGAAGACGACGGCGGCTGCATCGGCGCCTTCCTGATGCTTAACGATGGGTACTCCGACGCGGTCCGCCCAGATGGTCAGCTGTTCCGACGCTGCCGCACGGAAGGTATCGCCGGCGGCGAGCATGACCGATTTTCCCTGCTGCTTGTAATACTTGGCCAGTTTGCCGATAGTCGTCGTCTTGCCGACACCGTTGACGCCGACGATGAAGATGACCCGCGGCCCGTCTGTTTCCGGCAGGGGTTCATCGTTTTCATTGAGCAGGGCGACGATGCATTTTTCCAAATACGGGACGACGTCGTTGCCGTCTTTGATTTCCTTCGATTTGACACCGGTCCGGATCTGGTCCAGGAGGTATTCCGTCGTTTCGACGCCAATATCGCCGGTGAGCATGACCGCTTCCAGGTCATCGTACATGTCGTCGTCGATTTTGGCATAGCCGCGGACGACGGTTTCGATATTCTGGATGAGCGAGTGTTTCGTCTTTTCTAAGCCTTTGCGCAGTTTTGAAAAAAATCCCATAGTTATGTTCCTTCCTTTAACAATTCATCTACTTTGACAGTCAGCAGGCGCGATACGCCTTTTTCTTCCATGGTCACGCCCAACAGGGTGTTGGCCGCTTCCATGGTCTTGCGGCGGTGGGTGATGACGATGAACTGCGTCGCACCGCTGTAATTCTTGAGGTATCGGGCCATGCGTTCGACATTGGCTTCGTCCAGGGCGGCGTCGACTTCGTCGACCAGGCAGAACGGCGCCGGATGATAGGCCAGAAAAGCCAGGAGCAGGGCAATGACCGTCAGGGCCCGTTCGCCGCCGGAGAGAAGCGTCAGGGACTGCTGCTTCTTTCCTGACGGGCGGATATAGATTTCCACACCGGCTTCCAGGATATGTTCCTTGTCGGTCAGGGCCAGGTGGGCCGTACCGCCGCCGAAGAGACGGCTGAAGATATCCTGGAAGTGGACGCCGATTTCCTTGAAGGCCTTGGCGAATTGTTCGGCCATGGCCGCGTCGATTTCAGCGACGACAGTCCGCAGTTTTTCCCGCGATTCTTTCAGGTCATCGCACTGGCGGTTGTAGAAGTCCCGCTTTTCCAGAGCCGTCTTGTATTCATCTTCAGCTGCCGGGTTGATAGTCCCCAGGGCTGTGATCTGCCCTTTCAGGGAGGCGACCTTGTCGTGGAGCTCTTTCAGCGAGCCTTCGCGGCGGCGCTCCATGGCTTCCTGGCGGCTCAGGCCCTGCATGGCCAGCCGTTCTTCGTGATGGCTGATATCGCTCTTGTATTTTTCCCGCTGGATGTCGGCGGCGTTGCAGCGCTGCTGCCAATCCTGATGGCGCCGGCGCAGGTCGTCGACGACGCCATCCAGGTCCTGGCTCTGTTTCAAAGACGCATTGCGGGTCTGATAAAAAGCCTCTTTGGCCTGGTCGCAGCGGACCGTATCGGCTTCTTTCAAGGTAATATTTTTCGACAGTTCTGTCAACAGGCGGGCCGCTTCTTCCTGGCGGCGGCGCAAATCCTGGCGGCGCTGGACCAGAGCCTGTTCCTGTACCGTCAGTTCCTGCTGCCATTTGTCATGCTGGCGCAGCTGGTCGTCGCCATGGCTGGCCTGTTCTGTCAGTTTGGCTACGGCAATCTGCCTTTCCGTCAAGGTCTGGCGGCACTGGGCGGCTTCGGCCTTGGCAGCATCACAGGCGTCCTGCCATTGCTGGACATCGGCAGCCGGCCCCGTTTCCATATCGGCCAGGGCGGCTTCCTTGGCGACCAGCCGGGCCTGCATGTCGGCCCGTTCCTTTTCCAGCGTTTCGACGCGCTGGTCAAAATCAGCCAGGGCCTGGCGGATATCGGCCAGGCCCTTCTCTTCCTGACCGCCCTGCCAGCGGGCCTGTTCCGCAGCCTGGCTGGCTTTGCGCCAATGGTCTTCGGCCTGGGCCAGTTCCCGGGCAGATTCTTCGGCCTGCTGGCGCAGTTCCCGGCCCTCAGCGGCCAGGGTTTCCAGACGCTGCTGGCCACGGCGGCAGGTCTCCTGCAATTCCTGCAGCAGCGCCCGCCGGCTGATGAGGGAACCTTCCTGATTGCGGGCGCTGCCGCCGGTCAAGGAGCCGCCGGCGTTGAACTGCGTCCCGTCGAGGCAGACGATGCGCAGGCGATGGCCGTATTTCCGGGCCACAGCCGAGCCCGTATCCATGGTATCGGCCAGAAGGGTCCGCCCTAAGAGGGACGAAAAGACCTTCTCATATTTGGCATCATAAGAAATAGCATCGGAGGCGAAGCCGAGCATGCCCGGTTCGCCGGCAGCCCGTTCTTCATCGGCTGTCCGCTGCCGGATGCGCAGGGTATCCAGGGGCAGGAAGGTCGTCCGGCCGGCTTTTCTGTCTTTTAAATACGAAATAGCCTGTTTGGCCGCCCTTTCGTCTTCAGCGACGACGTAACGGACGGCACCGCCCAGGGCGACGTCGATGGCGACGGCAAAGCGCGACGGGATCTGGCAGAGTTCGCCGACGGCGCCGCACAGCCGGCTGCGCCAGGGCTGGCTGGCCGTCAGGACGACTTTGACTGCCCGTCCCAGGCCTTCATGTTCCTGTTCCATGCTCTGGAGGACGCGTATGCGCTGGGAGGCGGCGTCGACATCGCCGCGCAGGCGTCGGTATTCGTCTTCTCCTTTTTTCAGGCGCTGGCCCTTTTCCTGAGCCGTCTGTCGCAGCGAGGCGGCCTGCTGTTCAAAGGCGGCGGCTTTTTTCTGGCACGCTTCCTGTTGGGCCTGGGCTTCCTCATGGCGGGCTTCTGCCGCTGTCAGGGCCTGCTTCTTGTCTTCCCACTGCTTCAGGGCCTGCTGGCAGGCGGCTTCATTTTCTTCCAGGCGGCGGCGCAGGTCTTCACTGTCCCGGCGCAGCATGAAAGCGTCGCGGCTGCGCTTGGAGTTGGCGTCGACCCGCTCCTGCAGGGCCTTTGCCGCCGCTTCGGCCTTGGCTTCGGCCTGGCCGAACAGGGTCTGAGTCAGGGCTAAAGCCTTCTGGGCCGCAGCCAGTTCGGCCGCTTTCTGGTCCTTCTGGGCCTGCAGGTTTTCTTTTTGTTCCTGCCAGGCTGCCTGGCGCTGCTGCAGCTGAGCAGCGTCGTCAGCGGCCTGGGATTCGTTCTCGGCCAGTTCGGCCTGCCGCTGCCGGCAGGCTTCACGGCGGTGGACGAGACTGTCCAGCTCGTTGTGGACGGCCATGGCTTCTTCATCGAGGCGGCGCAGTTTTTCGTCGTCTGCCGCCATGACCTCCAACAGGGCCTTGCGTTTTCCCTCGGCCGCTGCCAGTTCCTGGGCGGCCTTTTCTTCTTCTGCCGCCGCCGTCATGCGGCTGTTCTCGGCTTTGGCCAGGAGGCGTTCGCTGTTGCGCAGTTCTTGCAAGGTCACGGTCCCTTCATAAGCCAGGCGCTCGCTGTCGAGGCAGCGGAATTTCTGCAGTGTTTCTGCCTGTTCCTGCAACGGTTCCAGCCGCTCTTCGAGGACGCTCATGAGGTCGCGGATGCGCTCCAGGTTGCGCTCGGTCTCGGCAATCTTGCGCAGGCCGTCGGCCTTGCGGCCTTTGAAGCGGCTGATGCCGGCGACTTCTTCAAAGATGACCCGCCGCTCTTCGGGCTTGCTGTTGAGGATGCGGTCGACGCGGTTCTGGCCGATGACGGCCATAGAGTCCTGGCCGATACCCGTATCGGCGAAGAGGATATGAATGTCTTTCAGGCGGCACGGCCGGCGGTTGATATAGTATTCACTGTCGCCGGAGCGGAAGAGGCGCCGCGTGACGACGACTTCCGTGAATTCCGTATCCAAGGCGTGGTCGCTGTTATCGAAGTACAGCGAGACTTCCGCTGCCCCCTGGGGCCGGCGGGTCTGGGTCCCGGCAAAGATGATGTCTTCCGACTTCTGCCCCCGCAGCTGGCGGACATTCTGTTCCCCCATGACCCAGCGGACGGCATCGGAAATATTGCTCTTGCCGCTGCCATTGGGCCCGACGATGGCCGTAATGCCCTTGTCGAAGATCAGGGTCGTCTTATCTGCAAAGGACTTGAATCCCCGCAGTTCCATTTTCAATAATTGCATAGTTTCTACTCTCTCTGTGGACTGCCCGGGCGGACACGGTATGGCGCCGCATGACAGTCCTGCTTATTTACTCGTACAGTTAATGATACCATAATTACCGGCCTGCCGCCACCACAGCGTTGTCAGCCAGGGCTGGGCAAAGTTTGTGTAAAATATCGGGGAAAGTCTTGACGAGTCCTGTCTTAATGGATTATATTAGAATTTGGGTTTGAAGGCCCTCATTCTGCAGAAAGGGAGAGTACCGTAATGATTCAAGTTTATAAGCACAGCAACGGCCATCTGGAAGACAACATTTCCCTGGCATCGGCTGAAAAAGGATCCTGGATCCACGTCGTAAATCCCGATTCCGAAGATTTACAGCTCGTATCCATGGTCACGGAAATCCCCACTGATGTTCTGAAAACCGCCTTGGACACGGAAGAACGTTCCCACGTCGAAATCGAAGACAACTACATCTTTGTCGTCATCAACATCCCGATCATCCTGGAAACGGACAGTTATGACACCTTGCCCCTGGGCATTTTCATTACACCGGACTTCATCATCACCCTCTGTATTCAAGAAACAGAAGTCATGCGCGCCTTTACAGAGAATAAGTATCCTCTGTTCTATACTTTCAAGAAGACGCGTTTCTTATTCCAGATCTTATACCGTTCGGCAACGCTGTTCCTGCGCTACTTGATGCAGATCAACCGCCGGACCGATGACATCGAGGAAATCCTGCGCCATTCCATGCGCAACAAGGAATTCTTCCTGCTCCTGGAATTACAGAAATCCTTGACGTACTTCACGTCGGCCCTGCGCAGCAACGGCATCGTCATGGAACGGCTCATGCGCCTGCGCCGCAATACGTCGCTCCACCATCTCATCAAGATGTATGAAGAAGACGAAGACCTCCTGGAAGATGTCATCATCGAAAACAAGCAGGCTATCGAAATGGTCGAGATGTATTCCAATATCCTCATGAATATGTCCGATACCTTTGCGTCCATCATTTCCAACAACCTGAACTTGGTCATGAAATTCCTGGCTTCCATTACGATCATGCTGGCCGTCCCGACGATTATCTTCAGTCTGTGGGGCATCAACGTCCCCGTCCCCTTCCAGGACACGACAGCCGGCTTCTATTACGTCGTAGGCATCGCCATGTTCTGCACCGTCGTCGCCGTCATCATGCTCTGGCGGAAGGATTTATTCTGAAAGGCCCTTCACCATGCTCTTTATCGGTTCAAAAGAGCGGCGGTGAATGGGACAGGGCCCGTATTTTTGCAATGCTTCCATATGCATTTTCGTCAAATATCCCTTGTGCACGGCAAAGCCGTACTGGGGATATTTTTTGTCGTATTCGACCATAAGGCGGTCACGCGTGACTTTAGCGATAATCGAAGCGGCGGCGATGGACGCGCTCAGGGCGTCGCCGTGGACCAGGGACTTATGGGGCACGGTCAGTTCCCGGAGAGGCATGGCATCGACCAGGACGGCTTCAGCCGGCACGGCCAGGCCGTTCACAGCGTCGTACATGCCCTGCATGGTGGCGTGGTAAATATCGAGTTCGTCGATTTCTTTTTCCGACTTGGCCACACAGAATACGGCAACGGCTTCGGCCATAATTTTATCATAGAGGACGTCCCGCTTGGCCGGCGGGACTTTTTTGCTGTCATTGAGGCCGGGACATTCCCAGTAGGGCGGCAGGATGACGGCGGCTACCATGACCGGACCGGCAGCCGGGCCGCGGCCGGCTTCGTCGATGCCGGCTACGTGGTACAGCCCTTCGTTGTAGTAAGCCGTTTCCTGGGCATACATGTGCAGGACCCGTTCCCGTTCGGCTTCTTCCCGGATTTTCTGGCGCATATAGGCGGCAGCCAGCTTGCGGACCGATACGCGGCCGTCTTCTTTCATGGCTGCCAGGAGGTCCTGGACGTCACCGCCAGCGGCCAGGCGGACCTTGAGGTCGGCGACGCGGAGTTTCTCGATGTCCATGGTCAGTCCTCCCCTTCCCATTCGCCCAGCCGGTCCAGGGAGATGGCGCCGATCTTGCCTTCGCGGAATTCCTTGAGGATGAGCTTGTACGTCTTTTCCAGGTCGACAACGCCGCCGGAAACGATACAGCCCCGTTTGCGGCCGATGGCTTCGATCGTATCCAGCGGTTTGTCACAGAGGGTTTCCAGTTTATAACGGGCCTTCAATTCATCAGGGTACTGAGCCGATAACTGTTCGATGAGCTGCATGATGACCGTTTCCATGTCGAAGACCGTATCGGAAATGGCCCCTGTCGCTGCCAGGCGGTAGGCGCTGACCTGGTTTTCCAGTTTCGGCCACAAGACGCCCGGCGTATCCAGGAGGTCGAGCTGGTCGCCGATGTGGACCCACTGCTTGCCCTTCGTTTCGCCAGGCTTGTCGGCCGTCTTGGCCGCACTGCGGCGGGACAACTTGTTGATGAGCGTCGATTTGCCGACGTTAGGGATGCCCAGGATCATGGTACGGACGGCGCGGTTCTTGAGGCCCCGGGCCTTCCAGCGGGCCAGCTTCGGCGCCGCCAGGGAGCGGACCAGGGAAATGAGCTGTTTCACCCCTTTGCCGCCTTTGCTGTTCAAGGCCAGGACTTTGCGGCCCTGCTGCTTGTAATAGGCCACCCATTCGTCGAGGACGGCCGGATCGGCCAGGTCGGCCTTGTTGAGGACGACGATAGACGGCTTATCGCCGATGAGGGACTTGATCATGGGATTGGTACTGCTCATAGGGATACGGGCATCGACGAGTTCGATGACGACGTCGATGATCTTGAGATTTTCCTGAATAAGGCGCTTGGCCTTGGCCATGTGGCCGGGATACCAGTTGATTATCATAGTGAATCTCCTTTGGTGATGAGAAAAAAGGGCTTGTCGAACGACGACAAGCCCTTTTTAGTTGTTAGTGGCTAGTTGTTAGTTGTTAGTAGATGGCTTTATTTTAAAACTTCTAACTGCAAACTACAAACTCACGCTATTAGCCTTCTCTTGTTTCGGTGAGTTTCTGGATGTGGGCGACGACTTCGTCGATCGGTTTGGCGCCTAAATCGCCTTTGGAGCGGTCGCGCAGGCCGAGGGTGCCGTTTTCCATTTCTTTATCGCCGACGACAGCCATGTAAGGAACTTTTTCCATCTGGGCCTTGCGGATCTTGTAGCCGATCTTTTCGCTGCTTTCATCGACTTCGACGCGGATGCCCAATTTCTTGAACTTCTTAGCCAGGTCTTTGCAGTAAGCCAGGTGTTTGTCGGAGATGGGCAGGAACTTGATCTGGACCGGAGCCAGCCATACCGGGAAAGCACCGGCATAGTTTTCGGTAATGATGCCCAGGAAGCGTTCGATACTGCCGAAGCAGGCACGATGTACCATGACCGGGCGATGTTTCTGGCCATCTTCGCCGATATAGGTCATGTCGAAGCGTTCCGGCATGAGCATGTCGAGCTGGATGGTACCGCACTGCCAGGTACGGCCGATGGAGTCTTTCAGATGGAAGTCCAGTTTCGGGCCGTAGAATGCGCCGTCGCCTTCGTTGATGACGTACGGGATGTGGCGTTCTTCGATGACATCATGCAGGGTCTTGGTAGCCAGTTCCCAGATTTCGTCGGAGCCCATGGAGTCTTCCGGACGAGTGGACAATTCGACGTGATATTCCAGGCCGAACTGTTTGTAAGCCTTGTCGAAGAGGTCCATGACGCCGGAAATTTCTTCTTTCATCTGGCTCGGCAGCATGAAGATGTGAGCATCGTCCTGGGTGAAGCAGCGGACGCGGAACAGGCCGTGGAGAGCCCCGTGGAGTTCATGGCGATGGACCAGGCCGAGTTCAGCCATGCGCATCGGGAAGTCGCGGTAGCTGTGGACGTTGCTCTTATAGACCAGGATGCCGCCCGGGCAGTTCATCGGTTTGATGGCGTAAGGCTGTTCATCGATAGTCGTGAAATACATGTTGTCGCGATAGTGATCCCAGTGGCCGGACTGTTCCCAGAGATGACGGTTGAGGATCATCGGGGTCATGATTTCGTCGTAATCGGCTTCATCATGGAGTTCATGCCAGAATTTGAGCAAGTTGTTGCGCAGGATCATTCCCTTGGGATGGAAGAACGGGAAGCCCGGGCCTTCTTCGTGGAAGCTGAACAGGTCGAGCTGTTTGCCCAATTTACGATGGTCGCGCTTTTCAGCTTCTTCCATCATCTTCAGGTATTCATCGAGTTCCGATTTCTTTTCAAAAGCGGTCCCGTAAATACGCTGGAGCATCTTGTTGTGTTCATCGCCGCGCCAGTAAGCGCCGGCAACGGTGCGCAGCTTGAAGGCCTTGACGGCACCGGTCGAAGCGCAGTGCGGGCCGGCACAGAGGTCGACGAAGTCGCCCTGGCGGTAGATGGAGATGACGGCATCTTCCGGAAGGTCTTCGATGAGTTCTACTTTATAATCCTGGCCAGCGTCTTTGAAGAGTTTCAAAGCGTCGGCACGGGACAAGACTTCTTTGGTAATGGGAAGGTTTTCTTTGACGATCTTAGCCATTTCAGCTTCAATGGCAGCAAAGTCTTCCTGTGTGAAACGGTGTTCTGTGTCGAGGTCGTAGTAGAAGCCGTTTTCAATGGACGGGCCAATGGCGAACTTGACGCCCGGGAAGAGGTGCTGGATAGCCTGAGCCATGACATGAGATGCTGTATGGCGGAGCGTATCTTTCCCTTCCTGGTCGGCGAAGGTGAGGAATTCAACGGTCGAGCCGTCGACGATGGTTTCGCGGAGGTCCGTGACTTCACCGTTTACCTTTGCGACTAATACTTTCTTTGCAAGACTGTTGCTGAGCTGTTTGACAGCTTCGGCAAGAGAGATGCCATCGGGAAACTGTTTTTTGCTTCCGTCTTTTAATACTAATTCTGCCATTACAAACATCCTCCTTAATAAAAAAAGCTCTCGTCCTCAAGGGACGAGAGCATAACTCACGTGGTTCCACCCTAGTTCACCGGAAAATCCGATGTACTCAAGCGCGATAACGGGGCGGCCGGGACTCCCTACTCTCTTCGGGAATCCTGCTCCAAGGCGGTAACTTGCCAGACTTTATAAAGCACTCTCACCATCGTGCCTCTCTCTGTAATAAAGGAGCTATCAAGTGTTGTCCTTTTCAAAGCATCTTACATATCTCTATGTATGCGTAAATTATACGGCAGGAAATGGGGGTTGTCAAGGAGTTAGTTGTTAGTTGTTAGTGATTAGTGGCTAGGGGTTAGGGGTTAGCGGTTAGGGGTTAGCAGTCAGACACTAACGGCCAGCTGCCAGCAGCAAAAAAGGTCTATCGCATAGCGATAGACCTTTTGATTATGCACGGTTAGATAACTTATGCAATGCCTTTCTGTTTCTTGATAGCTTCCGTGAGGAGCGGGAGAACTTTGAAGACATCGCCTACGATACCATAGTCGCAGACTTTGAAGATCGGAGCATCTTCGTCTTTGTTGATGGCGATGATGCAGTCAGAACCAGTCATGCCTGCCAAGTGCTGGATAGCACCGGAAATAGCGCATGCAATGTAGATCTTCGGACCAACTGTTTTACCAGTCTGGCCAACCTGATGGAGAGCATCGATCCAGCCAGCGTCAACAGCTGCACGGGATGCACCAACAGCGCCGCCGAGGACGTCTGCGCATTCTTTGAGGATACCGGTCTTGAACGGTTCTTCACCATTCATGCCACGGCCGCCAGCAACGATAACGTCAGCGTCTTCGATTTTAACGCCTTCGCCGCCCAATTTGATGAGTTCGACGAATTTGGTCATGAAGTCAGCATCGGAGAGGTTAGCTTTCTTTTCGATAACTTCGCCAGTTGCAGAAGGATCTGCTTCCGGTTTTTTGAAGACGTGCGGGCGGACAGTACCCATCTGCGGACGGTTGTCCGGGCAGATGATTTCAGCCATGATGTTGCCGCCGAGAGCCGGACGGGTCCATACGATGGTCTTCTTGTCGTCGTCAACGCCGAGCTGTGTGCAGTCAGCGGTGAGGCCGGTCTTCAAGGAGTTAGCGACACGCGGGCCGAGGTCACGGCCGATGTTGGTAGCGCCAACGAGGAATACGTTCGGTTTTTCTTCATGGAAGAAATCGCAAATAACTTTTGCATAAGCCGTCGTATTGTAATGTTCGAGCTGAGGATCATCATAAACGTATACTTTATGAGCACCGTGAGCGATGAGTTCCTGAGCCAACGGTTTTACGTCTTTACCAATGAGGATTGCACCGACTTCGTCGCCGATGGTGTCAGCCAAGATGCGAGCCTGGCCCAACAATTCGAAAGATACATCACGTAATTTGCCTTCGAACTGTTCAGCAATTACATAAATGCCTTTATATTCTGCTAAATCCATTTTCACTGTTCCTCCTTAGATTAAATGATTTTCTGGGCAACCAGTTTTTCCATAACCTGGTCGACGATTGCCTGTTCGTTGTCATCTTCAACTTTGAGAACGAGACCACCGGATCTCTGAGGCGGTGTGAAAATCTTACGGACTTTAGTCGGAGAGCCAGACAAACCGATCTGAGCGTCATCAGCTGCAACAGCAGCAGCGTCCAAGTTCGGGATTTCGCGGCGTTTTGCTTTCATAGTGCCACGAATGGTCGGGAAACGCGGTTCGTTCAAGTCTTTAACAGCGGTAATCAATACCGGGAAGTTAGCTTCCGTTACGATGTAGCCTTCTTCGTTTTCCTGCTGAACAGTAACTTTGTCGCCTTCGACTTTGATGTCGCGGGCATACGTAATCTGAGGAATACCGAGTTCGCAAGCAATCTGCGGGCCAACCTGAGCGGTATCGCCGTCGATAGCCTGTTTGCCGCAAAGGATGATATCGAACTGTTCGATACCTTTGTCAGCAGCTAATTTTTTGATAGCCTGTGCCAAAGCATAGCCCGTAGCTAACGTATCGGAACCACCGAGTTTGCGGTCGGACAGAAGATATGCATCGTCAGCGCCCATTGCGAGGCCTTCACGAAGAACGTCTTTTGCCTGATCAGGACCCATCGAGAGTAACGTAATCTTTACGTCTTTGTCAGCATCTTTCATCTGAAGAGCTGCTTCCAGAGCATTCTGGTCGAAGGGGTTAAAAATGTTAGGAACACCAGCACGAATGACGGTATGTTTTACGGGGTCAATCTTAACTTCTGCTGTGTCCGGAACTTGTTTGACACATACCAATATTTCCATTTACGTTTGCCTCCTAAAATCTTTTTTTATGTAACAGGCTTGGCTGATGCCAAGCCTGCATCATAAACTTCAATTATCTTAACAGAGCACCGCCTGTAACCATGAGCTGAACTTCGTTTGTGCCTTCGTAGATCTGCGTGATCTTAGCATCGCGCATGTGACGAGCAACCGGATATTCTTCGCTGTAGCCATAGCCACCGAAGATCTGGACTGCTTCAGTCGTTACGCGCATAGCGACGTCGGAAGCAACGCGTTTTGCGATAGCTGCGTCAACCGTGAAGGGCTGGCCTTCCTGTTTTTTGCAAGCAGCTTTGTAAACGAGGTTACGAGCAGCTTCGATCTGCATCTTCATGTCAGCCAGTTTGAAAGAAATGGACTGGAATTTGCAGAGCGGTTTGCCGAACTGAACACGCTGTTTGGAGTATTCAACAGCATCTGCCAGTGCAGCTTCTGCGATGCCGAGAGCCTGAGCAGCAACGCCGATACGGCCGCCGTCCAAGGTCATCATAGCGATCTTGAAGCCTTTGCCTTCTTCGCCGAGCATGTTTTCAGCCGGAACTTTGACGTCCTGGAATACGAGTTCCATGGTCTGCGAAGTATGGATGCCCATCTTGTCTTCTTTCTTACCGAAGGTGAAGCCAGGCATGCCGTCTTCGAGGATGAAGGCTGTAATGCCGTGGTTGCCTTTGCTCTTGTCAGTCATAGCGAAGACGATATAGATATCAGCAGCGCCGCCGTTGGTGATGAAGATCTTGGAGCCGTTCAGCGTGTATGTGCCGTCGTCGTTCTTAACAGCAACAGTCTGCTGGCCGGAAGCATCAGTACCAGCGTTCGGTTCGGTCAAGCCGAAAGCACCGAGTTTAGTACCTTCAACCAAAGGAACGAGGAATTTTTCTTTCTGAGCTTCTGTACCGAACTGCCAAATCGGGTTAGCGCAAAGGGAAACCGTTGCCGACAGGGTGATAGCAACACCAGCATCGTATTTAGCCAATTCTTCAACAGCGAGGATGTAGCTCAAAACGTCGCCGCCGTCATCGCCGGAACCGCCGTATTTTTCTTCGAAGTAAGCGCCGGTGATACCGAGGCTGAGCAGTTCGTCGATAAGGTCTTTGTCATAGATACCTTTGTGGTCGCGTTCCGTAATGGTCGGAGCTAATTTCTTTTCGCCGAAATCATGAGCGAGTTTTAAGAAGTCCTTCTGAATATCTGTTAAGTTAAAATCCATGATGTTTCCACTCTCCTTAGTGTATAGTTAGTTTAGTAAAGCCATAAGATAAAAACCTGAACATCGAGGCGATACATTTCCTTACAGTAAATCCTGTCTGGATATATATTCACACCGCCTCAGTGCTTACAAGTGCATTGTACAACTTTTCACATGTTAAATCAATAGCAAAAAGCCTATAAAGCACAATATCACTATTCCATTTTCTCATCATAAAACTTTAACAAGACTTTTTTGTACTAATGGAGGCAAAAAGATTAAAATCTTCTTGACAGAGTACGCCTTGATTTTCCGTATACGCGTTTGTACGTATACCTAACTATACTGGTTACAAATATTAAGGAAAGCTTACTGTTGTATTATAGCACGGATACCCCGGAAGTTGTCAAGGATGTGTGCCGTAATTCCCCAGATTTTATAATTTTCATACGTATAAATCTTGACGTTATACGTACGGCGCTGTTTCCAGCCTGTCTGATGGGAAATGTCCAAGCCCTTGGGAAAGCCCGGTGCCGGCCGGGTAGCCAGTTCGACGCGGCCGATTTCCGGTTCATGCTCATCGAACCAGGACAGAGGGACCGTAAAGGTATGGTCCACTTCTCCCCGGCTGAGGACGAAGTCATCTGTATCCATATAGGCGGCAAAGGGCCATACCGTGACGCCTACAGGCGATTCCATGTAGTCCAGGGGGCCCCAGACGTGGATATGGGACGGGTCGACGCCGAGTTCCTCCTTCGTCTCCCGCAGGGCCGCTTCCAGGGCGCTGTCGTCGCCGTCGTCGATGCGGCCGCCGGGGAAGCAGACGTCGCCAGGCTGCCAGCCCAGCTTGCTGCTGCGCACTTCAAACACGGCCTGTTCTTCCCCGTCTTTGTAGATAATCGGCACTAAGACGGCACAAGCCCGCGTATTCATACAGGTATTCTGGCGGACGATACGGTCCGGCCATGGCTTAAATGCTTTCATACAAGGCTCCTTTCTGAGGAAAAGACTAAGTTCAAAGAAGTACAAAGTAAAAGGGCTTGTCGTGCTTCGACAAGCCCTTTTACTGTAGGGGCGCCACGCTGGGCGCCCGTATCTGTTAGTTGTCAGTGGCTAGCCATCAGCTTATAGCTAACCCCAACCTCTCCGGCCTTTCAGGCCACCTCCCCTATCAGGGGAGGCAAAACCGCGAACTGCGGCCGGCGGGCTCGTCACGTGCGAGCCTCTACTTATTTTATGACGATGTTGATGATTTTCTTCGGTACGACGATGAATTTGACTACTTTCTTATCGCCGATGAATTCCTGGATGTGCGGTAAAGCCAGGACTTTTTCCTGCAAGGCATCTTTGTCGATGTCGACGGCTACGGTCAGGCGGTCGCGTACTTTGCCGTTGATCTGGACAGGCAATTCGATTTCATCGACGACGAGAGCCGATTTATCGACTTCCGGCCAATCCTGGGCATGGACGCTGCCTTCAAAGCCGCATTTCTGCCAGAGTTCTTCCGTAATATGCGGCGTGAACGGTGCCAGGATCTTGAGCAGGTTCTTGTTGGCTTCCATGGCAACGGCCTTGTGGATGGTCTTGTTGGCGCCGACATAGGCATGCATGGCGTTGACGTATTCCATGATCGAGCTGACAGCCGTATTGAGGCCGTAGTTGCCGTCTGTGCCGCGGACGTCTTCTGTGACCTTGGCAATGGCTTTGAATTCCTGGAAGCGCAGTTCCTTTTCGGCTTCCGTATAGTCCGTCCCTTCGAGGCCGTCTTTGACCAAGTCCTGGAACTGATGGACAATGCGCCATACGCGGTTGAGGAAGCGGTAAGAGCCTTCGACGCCCTGGTCAGACCAGGCCAGGTCGCGTTCGGGCGGAGCGGCGAAGAGGATGAACAGGCGGGCCGTATCGGCGCCGTATTTGGCGATGATTTCTTCCGGCGATACGATGTTGCCCTTGGACTTACTCATCTTGCTGCCGTCGAGGAGGACCATGCCCTGAGTCAACAGACGTTCGAAAGGTTCGACATTGTTGACCAGGCCGGCGTCATAGAAGACTTTCATGAAGAAACGGGAATACATGAGGTGCAGGATGGCGTGTTCGATGCCGCCGATATACTGGTCGACGTTCATCCAATGGTTGGCTTTCTTCGGATCCCAGGCCTTTTCATCATCGCGGGCATCGGTATAGCGGAGATAGTACCACGACGAGCAGACGAAGGTATCGATGGTATCCGTTTCACGCGTAGCCGGGCCGCCGCATTTCGGGCACGTGCAGTGGACGAAGTGTTCACTCGTAGCCAGCGGCGATACGGCGCCAGCCGTGAATTTGACGTCTTCCGGCAGCTTGACCGGCAGCTGGTCTTCCGGTACGAGCTGTTCGCCACATTTCGGGCAGTAGATGATAGGGATAGGAGCGCCCCAATAGCGCTGACGGGAAATGAGCCAGTCGCGCAGGCGATAGTTGACGCGGCGTTTCCCCAGTCCCTTTTCTTCCATGTAGTCGATGATGGCTTTCATGGCTTTATGCATTTCCATGCCCGTGAAAGGACCGGCATTGACCAGGACGCCGTCCTTGTCTTCATAGGCATGGTCCATTTCTTCCAGCTTCAGTTCATGGTCTTTCGGCTGCAAAGTGATGATCTTCGGGATGTTGTATTTCGTAGCGAACATCCAGTCACGCTGGTCGCCCGTCGGTACGCCCATGACGGCGCCGGTACCATAATCGTAGAGGACGTAGTTGGTGATCCAGATCTGGACGCTCTTGCCCGTCAGCGGATGGACGCAATCGATACCGGTATACATACCGATTTTTTCCGATTCCGTACTCGTCCGTTCGATATCACTGGTATTGCGTACTTTTTCGCAGAATGCTTCCAGTTCGGCTTTCTTGGGATTGTTTTCCAAAATCTTGTGGACCAGCGGATGTTCCGGCGGCAGGACGACGAAGGTGACACCGTAAATCGTGTCAGGACGCGTCGTGTAGACGGCGACTTTTTCTTTCAGGCTGGGAATGTCGAAGCTGAATTCCAAGCCTTCGCTGCGGCCGATCCAGTTCTTCTGCATGGTCTTGACACGTTCCGGCCAGCCCGGCAGGAGTTTCAGATCGTCGAGCAGGCGGTCTGCGTAGTCGGTGATCTTGAAGAACCACTGTTTCAAGTCCTTTTTGACGACCGGTGTGTCGCAGCGCCAGCATTTGCCTTCGATGACCTGTTCGTTGGCCAATACGGTGTTGCATTTTTCGCACCAGTTGACTTTAGCTTCTTTGCGGTAAGCCAGGCCGCGTTTGTAGAGCAGTTCAAAGATCCACTGCGTCCATTTATAGTATTTTTCGTGGCACGTAGCGACTTCGCGGTCCCAGTCATACGACAGGCCCAGGGCTTTCTGCTGGCGTGTCATGTTTTCAATATTGCTGTATGTCCATTCTGCAGGCGGGATATTGTGCTTGATAGCTGCGTTTTCTGCAGGCATACCGAAAGCATCATAGCCCATAGGATGCAAGACGTTATAGCCGTTCATGCGGCGATAACGGGCAATGACGTCACCAATCGTGTAATTGCGGACATGACCCATGTGCAGGTTACCCGACGGATACGGGAACATTTCCAATACGTAGTACGGCGGCTTGCCGTTGTCTTCGGTGCAGCAGTCGCATTTACTTTCTTCCCATACGTGCTGCCATTTCTTTTCTATTTCCTGTGGAATATACTTTTCCAATTGTGAGAGCCTCCTATCCTGCCCCAGTCAAAATACAGACAGACTGTACTACAGCGTCTTGAGTATTATTATAGTGGCAGGGCGTCGTCAAGTCAATTCATGTTTTGCAAAACGCTGCCAAAAATGTGCCGGTTCAAAGCCTTTGCGCCAGAAGGCAGCGCCGCCCAAGCCATAGGTCTGGACCAGGCCGGCTTTGGCTTTCAGTGACTTTTCATCTTCAAACCAGATCTTGACGGTCCCCGTCGTCAGCGGCAGTTCCAGATAATAGAGCTGCAGATCATCGTTCCAGACGACATAGTCCTTATAGGCCTTGAGGATGTCTTCGCTGTCGGCCATGGTCAATGTGCGGACGAAGAGCTTGCCCTTGCCGCCGCTCTTGCGCGCCGGAGCCGTGGCTGCGGCTTTGGGTGCCGTCTTGATACGACGCGGCAGGACACGGCGCTTATACGTTTCCCCATCGAGTTCGACAGGCATGATGACCGGCTGTTTGGCCCGACGGACATTTTCCTGTTCCGCCGTTACGACCTGGACCAGCATCGGCCCAGCCGCTTCTTCAGCTGCTTCTTCTCTGGCTTCGCTGTATTTTACACCCTTTGCCGGCGGTGCGCCGACGACAGCCGGCCAGTCGTGGATGTCTTTCGGCAAATCGCGGCCATCGCTGGATTCATACCACAAGCGCATGTACAACGGCATGCCCAGCAGGACTTTCGACGGCGGTACGAGGTCGATCGTATTCTGTACGGCCCGTTCGACCCAGGGATAGGAAGCGACAGGGCCGGCTGTCGTGCTGGCCCGGCCGAACTGGTCATAGGCCATGACCATGAGGTAGTCGAGATGCGGAGCCAGGGCCGCCCGGTCATAGACCAGGGACCAGTTGGGGCTGTCCGAGACGGGCGTGACATCCATGGAAAGCTGGATACCATAGGCATGGCAGGCCTGGGACAGTTTGGCCACAAAAGCCGTCAAAGCATCTTTATCGCTGTAATTGACGTTTTCAAAGTCGATGTTATAGCCTTTGAAATCATATAATAAGGCATAGCCGATGAGCTGGCGGACCATCGTGTCCTGGAGACGGCTGTTGCTCAGGACCTGATGGGTCAGTTTGGGGTTGAAATTGTTGTCGATCAAAGGCCACATGGCGTATCCCTTGCTGGTATACGTCGAAGCCAGCATATCGAAGTCGGGATTGCGCAGTTCGACGCCGTTTTCCGTCAGGCGGAAAGCACAGGGCGACATGACGGGCTGACGGGTCTGCAAAGACGGCAGGCTGGCGTCTTCCTTCATGACAGGGTCCCAAAAGAGGACGGTCCCCATCTTCCCTTCCTTAGCCGCTGCCGGTACTGCATCCTGTACCTGGCGGAGTTCCGGTACTGTATGGACGGGCTGGGACGGCGGCAGGAGTTCGTTCTTTTCCGTCGTTCCGTTGCCCAGGACGTAGCTGATGCCCAGGGGACGGCGGACATGGCGGATATTGATGGTCCGGCCGCCGCTGACTGCCCGTCCCGGCAGAGTCAGCTGGACGTTTTCGTTCTGCCAGGCCGTCGAGCCGTTCTGGGCCTTCGGCAGGCGGAACCAGTAGGTCCCCTTGGCGTGGTCGGCTTCACGGATGCCGTATTGTTCCAGCGCCTTGTCAGAGACGAGCCAGCGCCCCTGGTCTTCGACGATTTCCAGGTCTTTGATGGCTTCATCAGGGATAGGATTGGCTACGGTAGGTACACTGAAGGCCGGGTCCGACGCCTTGGCGCTGTCCGCAGCCGGCCCATTGGCCCAGGAAACAGCACTCAGGGACAGACAAATCAAGGCGGCCAGACAGGACGTCCGCATAACATGGTTGTATTTCATCGTCATTTGCTCCTCACGAGGATTGGAAAAAAGTCCTCAATCCTGTATAATTCTATGGTAACCGTGAACCATTTCATGTTCCGTTCACATTGTTTCATTATACCACAACAAAGGGGTGTTTTATATTGCATCAATATCTATTTTTTATCGGTTCCTTCCCGATCCGGGCTTATGGGCTGTTATTCATGCTGGGCATCGTTTCTGCCGGCATTACGGCTTACTATATCATGAAACGCGACGGCCGGGGCTGGCACGTCCACATCTTTGACTTCACGATGTACTGCGGCCTGTCGGGCATCGTCGGCGGCCGTCTATGGGACGTCTTCTTCTTCGACTGGGCCTATTATCACAACCATCTGACAGAAATCCCCTACGTCTGGCAGGGCGGCATGGCTATCCAGGGCGGCCTGCTCTTCGGCGCCGTAGCCGGCATCCTGTACACGAAGTACCATCACATCGACACCTGGGCCTTTGCCGACCTCCTGGCACCGGCCATCATCCTGGGCCAATCCATCGGGCGCATGGCCAACCTCATGAACGGCGATGCCTTCGGCCATCCCACAGGCGGTGACTTCGGCATCGTCTATCCCGACACGACCCTGGCCTATCACACGTATGGCAATCAGCCCTTATGGCCGGCCGAAGTCTGGGAAGGCCAGATCGACGTCCTGGTCTTCGTCGCCCTGCTCCTCTACAGCTGCTTCCCCCACAAGAAGGGCCAGGTATTCTGCCTGTACGTCATGCTCTACGCCGTCGAACGCTTCTTCCTGGAATTCCTCCGCGGCGACTACGTCAACCTGACGCTGGGCCTGAAATCAGCCCAGATGACCAGCGTCATCGCCTTCGCCATCGCCCTCATTGCCTTCATCCTCATCCAGTGGAAAGGCAGCGTGGATGAAAAAATCAGTGGCTAGTGCTAGTGGTTCGTGGCTAGTGGCTAGTGGTTCGTGGTTCGTGACTCGTGGCTCGCAGCCTGCAGGCCGCAGTTCGCAGGCCGCAAACCGTCCTAAAAGCCTTTCCAGCCCGTCAGGTGCCGACCCACGGAAGGCGCAGGACGGTTGCTGGAACGGACAGCAGAGGCTGGCGGCCCGTCTGAATCTCTGTACACGCAAAAGAGGCTGTTGCATTAAGCAAAAACATGCGCTTAATGCAACAGCCTCTTTTGATTTACGGAATTCCCGCAAACGGGACGCCCTCTGGGCGTCCCCTACAAGCCGCTAGCAGCTAACTGCTAGCGGCTACTTTTCTTCCCGTTCCAGGGCATCTTTCAGGGTATGCCATGCCAGGACGGCGCATTTGACGCGGGCCGGCATGTTGGAGATGTTCTTCAGGGCGATGGCGTCTTCCAGTTCTTCCAGCTGGTCATCGTCGGTGACTTCCCGTTTAATCATATCCAGGAAGAGGTCGACCAGGCGCAGGGCTTCTTTGACGGTCTTGCCTTTGATGAGGTCGATCATGATGTCCGCTGAAGCCTGGCTGATGGCACAGCCGTGGCCCGTATAGGCAGCGTCTTTGATGACGCCGTCCTGGATGTCGGCCTGGAGGGTGATGTCGTCACCGCAGCTCGGGTTGTGGCCGTGTTCGCTGAGGTTGGCATCTTCCAGGGGATGTTTATTTTCCTGACACTGATTGTGTTCCAAGATGATGTCGGAATACAATTCGTTCATATTTTCCATGACTTTCTATCTCCTTAATCTTTAAAGCCCATCTGTTTGCGGACGAGGGGCAGTTTTTCCAGGAAGTAGTCGACTTCTTCCAGGGTATTGTAGATATAGAAGCTGGCGCGGTTCGAGGCTTCTACGCCCAAGTGAGCGCCTAAAGGCTGTGCGCAGTGGTGGCCCGAACGGATGGCGATGCCGAAGCTGTCCAGGATGGTCGCTGCGTCATGGGGATGGACGCCGTCGATGGTGAAGGTAATGACGCCGGTCTTTTCAGCCGGGTCGGTACTGCCGATGATGTGGATATGAGGGATTTTCTTCATCCCTTCCAGGCAGTGGCGGGTCAGTTCTTCTTCATGGGCTTCGATGTTGTCCATGCCCAGGTCTTGCAAATAGTCGATGGCAGCGTGCAGGGCGACGGCACCTTCGACATTCTGGGAACCGGCTTCGAATTTGAAAGGCAGTTCATTAAAGGTCGTCGACTGTTCCTTGACGTATTCGATCATGTCGCCGCCGAGGAGGAACGGTTCCATGTCTTCCAGGATGGCTTTCTTGCCGTAAAGGACGCCCGTGCTGGCAGAGCCGCACATCTTGTGGCCCGAGAAAGCGAAGAAGTCGCAGTCCATATCCTGGACGTCGGTCTTCATGTGCGGTGTCGACTGAGCGCCGTCGACGATGGCGATGGCTCCGACGGAATGGGCTTTGGCGACGATTTCCTTGACCGGGCGCTTCATGCCGAAGACGTTGCTGACAGCGGCAAAGGCGACGATTTTCGTCTTGTCGTCGATCTTAGCCAGGTCTTCTTCTGTGAAGTGGCCTTCTTCGTCGAGGTACATATAATCGAGTACGGCGCCGGTCTTCTGGCAGACGCGCTGCCACGTGACCAGGTCGGAATGGTGTTCCGAAATGGGGATGACGATCTTGTCGCCTTTCTTCAGGCGCGGTTCTGCATAGCTGCGGGCTACGAGGTTCAGCGCTTCCGTCGTATTGCGGACGAAGATGACTTCTTCCGTCGAAGCGGCGTTGATGAATTTGCGGACTGCTTCGCGGGCTTCGTCGTACAATTCACCGGCTTCGATACTGAGGACGTGGGCACCGCGATGGGGATTGCCGTTGTGGTGTTCCAAGAGGTCTACGATGGCGTGGATGACCTGGTACGGTTTCTGCGTCGTCGCAGCGTTATCAAAGTAAACGATCTGATGTCCATTATGGACTTTAGTCAAGATGGGGAAATCTTTGCGTACATTTAGCATGGCAATCACCTTTCTTGCGGCAGAACTGCATCTTTTCGCGTACAGCCTGGAGCGCTTTATTTTCTAAATCTTTATCACCCAGGGCGTCGATGACCGGGCGGATATTCGATTCGACGATGATCAGCTGGGCGCCGGTTTCGTTAAAGCCGCGGCTCATGAGGTAGAAGAGCTTGTCCTTATCGATCTGGCCGGCACTGGAAGCGTGGTTCCCGACGACGTCGTCTTCCTTGCAGAGGAGGAGCGGTACGGAAATGGAATGGACATTCGGGCTGAGCAGGATGCACGTATCCGATTCGGAACCGACGGCTTTCTTGCCGCCGCGGAGGAAGTCGATAGTACCGCGGAAGAACTTCTTCGACGTATCGAGGAGGGCGCCTGTCGTCAAGATGTCCGTATTGGTCTTGACGCCCTGTGTGGGAACCCAGTAAGAGAAGTCGACGACCTGGTCGTCATGGCCGAGGTACATGGCCTGGCTGTTGAAATTGCTTTCATCGTGCATGAGATCTGTCTTGTAATAGACGATGGCTGCCTTGCCGCCCAGTTCGGCACTGACATAGTCGATCGTACTTTCTTTGCCGGCATCGCCGTAGCGGTGTTCGACGTGGCGGACGTTTTCGCCGTTGAGCTGGACCTTGCTGACTTTGACATGAGCCCCTTCGCCGGTCTTGACGTAAGTGAGGAAGTTGACCGAGCCGTCATCGGCACTGCCGTCAAATTCCAGGTAGACCGTCAAATCGCTGTGGGCAGCGGCTTCGATTTTGAGCTGTGCCGTGAGCTGAGGCATCGTTTCGCTGAGGCTGTATTTCAAATGGACCGACCCTTTCTGGTTTTCGCCGACGCTGACGGCGCAGCCAGAATTGGCCTGGTTCAGTGCTTTCTGGAGTTCTTCCGCATTGGAACCCTGGAAATCGCCGAGGTCCGGCATCTGATTGCCTTCATAGAAGGTCACCGCTGCGTCGCCGTCGTGGCGTTCTTCCGGCGTATAAGCCGGAGCAGCCTGGGCTTTCAAGGGGTCCAATTCCAGGTGATTGACCTTCATCCAGCGGAAGGTCGGGCGCGGGAGTTGGTTGTACTGGATTTTTTCTGTCTTTACTGCCATGATGTTCCTCCTCCCCTATTTCAACGAACCTTTAAGTTCGAGATTGATCAGGTTATTCATTTCGACGGCATATTCCAAAGGCAGTGCCTTGGATACCGGTTCGACGAAGCCCCGGACGAGCATAGCCCGCGCTTCATCTTCGCTGAGGCCGCGGCTCATGAGGTAGAAGATAGCTTCGTCGGAAATACGGCCGATGGAAGCTTCGTGACCGAGGTCGATGTTGTCGTTCTTGACGACGATAGCCGGGATCGTATCGGACTGCGACTGTTCGTCGAGCATGAGCGATTCGCAGCTGACGTTGGCCTTGGCGCCGTCAGCCGGCGGGTTGATGACGACACTGCCGCGATAGATGCAGACGCCGCCGCTCTTGCTGATGGATTTAGAATTGATGTTGCTCGTCGTGTTCGGTGCGTTGTGGACGACTTTCGAACCCGTATCGAGGTACTGGCCCTTGCCGGCAAAGGTGACGCCTGTGAATTCGCAGTGTGCGCCTTCGCCCTGGAGAATACTCATGGGGTAGAGGCACGACGTATGGGAACCGAAGGAGCCCGTGACCCAGTTGATCGTGCCGTTCTTGCCGACGATGGCCCGCTTGGTATTGAGGTTGTACATGTTCTTGGACCAGTTTTCGATGGTCGAATAGGTCAGGGATGCATCGTCGCCGATGAACAATTCGACGCAGCCTGCATGGAGGTTGGCGACATTGTATTTCGGAGCGGAACAGCCTTCGATGAAGTGGACTTTCGCGCCCTTTTCGACGATGATCATCGTGTGTTCAAACTGGCCTGCGCCCGGCGCATTGAGGCGGAAATAACTCTGCAGCGGGATGGAGACGTCGACACCGGCCGGGACGTAGACGAAGGAGCCACCGGACCAGACGGCACCGTGCAGGGCGGCGAACTTGTGGTCCGTCGGCGGGACGAGCTTCATGAAATGAGCCTTGACGATGTCTTCATATTTTTCCAGGGCCGTATCGAAGTCGGTATAGACGACGCCCTGCTGGACCAGTTCGTCCTGGATGCTGTGGTAGACGACTTCCGAGTCGTACTGGGCACCGACGCCGGCGAGGGACGTCTTTTCGGCTTCCGGGATACCCAGGCGGTCGAAGGTGTCTTTGATGTCATCGGGGACGTCGTTCCAGTCAGCTTTCATCTGGGCGTTCGGGCGGACATAAGTGACGATGTTGTCCATGTCGAGTTCGCTGATGTCCGGGCCCCAGTCGGGATATTCCATGTGGTTGAAGATATCCAGCGATTTGAGGCGGAAATCAAGCATCCACTTCGGTTCGTGTTTCTTTTCCGAAATTTCACGGACGATGTCTTCCGTCAGGCCGGCATCGGTCTTATAGGAATAGGTAAAATCTTTCTTAAAGTTATACATGTTGCCGAAGTCGGCGAAGGTATCGATCTTCTGGCGTTCTTCAGCGATTTTTTCTTCTTTCTGTTCGACCAGTTTTTCTTTTTCCTGATCGACCAGCTTTTCTTTATTATCAGCCATAGCTGTACCTCCTACTATCCTTTGTATGCGTCGTAGCCGTTGGCTTCAATAGCCTGGATGAGCGATGCATCGCCGGTCTTGACGATCTTGCCGTCGATGAGGATGTGGACGAAATCCGGTTTCAAGTGCTGCAAGATTTCACTGTGATGGGTAATGACCAGGATGGAATTGTTTTCATTATGGTACTGGGCTACCGTTTCCGATACGATGCGGACGGCATCGACGTCGAGGCCCGAGTCGATTTCGTCGAGCATGGTCAGTTTCGGTTCGAGCATGCACATCTGGAGAATTTCCGTCTTTTTCCGTTCGCCGCCGGAGAAGCCGTCGTTGACATAGCGTTCAGCATAGGACTTATCCATCTTCAGCTGTTCCATCTGGGCGTGGAGCTTCTTACGGAAAGGCATGATGCGCTGCTGCTGCCCCGATACGGTACTCTTGGCGTTGCGGATGAAGTTTTCAACGGAAATGCCCTGGACGGCGATAGGCTGCTGGAAGGCCATGAAGATGCCTGCTTTGGCGCGTTCATTGACGGGAGCTTCCGTAATATCTTTGCCTTCAAAGAAGATCTTGCCGGCTGTGACGACGTATTTCGGGTTGCCCATGATGGCATTGAACAGCGTCGATTTGCCGGCGCCGTTGGAACCCATGATGACATGTGTTTCGCCTGTGTTGATCGTCAGGTCGAGGCCTTTGAGGATTTCTTTGCCTTCGACAGCGATGTGCAAGCCTTCTACTCTTAATAATTCACTCATCAGTATCACTCCTACATAAGTTATACGTTTCACCTCTCCCCTGCGCAGCAGGACAGAGTGCGAATTTTTGTATTGATAAAGTGTACCATTTAGATACACTTACTGGACTGTTCTTAATGTACTCCATAAACGCCACAAAGTCAACCTATTTAGTAGCGTTTCTGGTTATTTTTTATCAAATTTATTATGCATCCACCGGGCCCGGGCCTTGCTATGCATCCATACCTGCATGACACAGACGGCGACAGCTGCCGCCAGCAGGCCTAGAAGACCTGCCGACGGGCCGTCGACGACGATGGCATAGAGTAAATAGGCATAGACGACGATCCATAAGAAGACCTTGAGCTTTATGAGCTTGGTCAGCTTATTCACAGGCGCCGCATCCTTCACAATTTTCTTCCGGGTCCCCGAAGAGGCGGGCTTTCTGGCCGCGCATAGCCAGGACGGCCTGGATGTACATGGCACATTCGATGCGCTTCTTCTGGATCTTGCAGCTTAATTCATACGGCGTCTGGATGTTGCCGCCGTACTTGATGTTATTGGCATGGCAGCCGCCGCTGCAGAAGAACTTGGCCCAGCAGTCGCAGCAGATGGGCTTGTTGAGGACGTGCATGTCGCGGAAGAGCGGCGGCAGTTCCGTATTGGTCACGCCGTCATAGACGTTGCCGATGACATAGTCGTCCTGGCCGACGAACTGATGACAGGGATAGATGTCGCCGTTGGGGACGACGCACATGTATTCATGGCCGGCACCGCAGCCGCGCAGGCGCTTGGCGATGCAGGGACCGCGATAGAGGTCCATGATGAAGTGGTAGTAAATGAAGGGCCGGCCTTCATCCATGCGTTTCAGGTAGAAATCGGCCAGGCGGTCGTATTCTTCATAAATGCGGGGCAAGTCGTCATCGGTGATGGCATAGGACAAGTCGTCGCCGACGACAGGTTCCATGGACAGGCCTTCAAAGCCGAGGTCAGCCATGTGTTCTACGTCTTTGGTAAAATCGAGGTTGTATTTTGTATACGTCCCGCGGACGTAATATTCTTCACCGTTGCGGTGTTTCGCCGCATAGACCTGATTGTCAGCACAGGTCTTGTACGAGCCGTGACCGCCGGCATCGGGACGCATGCGGTCGTGGACTTCCGGACGACCGTCGAGACTCAGGATGAGGCTGATGTGATTATCCGTCAAATACTTGACCTTGGCCGGGTCGAGGAGCATGCCGTTCGTCGTCAGGGACAGCTTGAAGACTTTATCGTGGATCTTTTCCTGTTCCCGGATGTATTCGATGGTCTGCTTGACGACACCGAAGTTCATCAGCGGTTCGCCGCCAAAGAAGTCGATTTCGCAGTGCTGGCGTTTGCCTTCGGTGCTCTTGATGAGCAGGTCGACAGCGTGTTTGGCTACGTCGAAGCTCATGAGTTCCCGCTTGTGCGTATCGTAATCGCCCTGGGAGGCAAAGCAGTATTTACAGCGCAGGTTGCAATCGTGGGCGATGTTCAGGCACAGGGACTTGATGACCGGTTCTTCTTCGGCGACGACCTTGAAGTTTTCCGTCATCGGCGCAAAGAGCATTTCCTTTTCGATGAGCCCATCCAGTTCGCCCAGGGTTTCGTCCAAATCCTTTTTATCGTACGTCCCGGCAAAAGCCTGATAGACAGCGTCTTTATTGGTACCGTCATAGACGTCGAGGACATCGTAGGTCATCTTGTCGATGACGTTGATGATGCCGCTGTTGACGTCGAGGAGCATGTACGTCCCGTTCTGACAGTATTTATGAATCATTGGTTTAATTTCAGCCATGAATAATGTTTCCTCCATACAAAAAGAAGGGGGTGCCGCGTGAGCGACGCCCCTTTTCCTTCACGTAACTTATTTTGTGCAGATCTGATTGCCAACAGTGCAAGAAGTTTTGCAAGCGGACTGGCAGGACGTCTGGCATTCGCTGCAGCCAGCGTGCTGTGCCGTCTTCTGGATCGATTCTGTGTTGATCGTAATGATGTGTTTTGCCATGATATTCACCTCGCTATCAATGATTATTCCTTATTTTACCACATTCTCGGTGATTCTACAATATGACAGGATTACAAGAGTTTGAAGCCTTCAAAGAAGAAATTCTTGCCCATGCTGATGACGATGGACCGTTCATCGAATACGTCATTGGTATCGAAGAATACGTCGAAGCCTTTCTTATAAGTAGCATAAATCGAAGTGATGCGACTTAAATAACTGCGGATTTCCTCAGCTGTCACTTCCGGTTCGCCGTCAGAGCGCCATTTCTTGTTCTTGAAATTCGCAATCAGCGGCGCATGAGCGATGACACGGGAGCGGTGCGCCAAAACCCAGTTCCAAACTTCTTCACCGTACTGCTGTGCTTCCTCTTCATGACCTTCTTCGAGGCCATCGAGGGTAAACAGGACAGGCCGGCCTTCGTACATGATTTCATCCATGTAACTGCCTTTGACATATTTTAAATTCACAGAAGCACCCCCTGCAAAATCATGTGAAACATGACGAATATTTATGTCTAACAGTAATCATTGTATCGTGCTTCCGGGATATTGTCAATAAAAAGGTCCTGTCGCATAGCAACAGGACCTTTTTAGCAGTTAGCCATTAGCAGCTAGCAGTTCGTAGGGCCGTCCCAAAGGCCCGCCCAGATATTTGGCACCAAACTACAAACTATAAAGAGAAAGGGACCGCACACGATGGAATAAACCTTCGTGCGACAGTCCCTTTTAAGCGGCCAGCAGCTAGCGGCTAGCAGCTAGTTTGTTAGTCCATTTTTACGAAAGCGTCTTTGTCAGCGCCGCAGGTCGGACATACCCAATCTGCCGGGAGATCAGCGAATTTCGTGCCTGCTGCTACGCCGTTGTCTGCGTCGCCTTCAGCTTCGTCATAAATGTAACCGCAAATGCTGCATTCGTACTTATCCATGTGTTTTTCCTCCTGAATCAACATATTAACGAATAATTCTTACTAATGATTTTGACACGCTTATAATATCATACTGGTCTAAAAAAAGCAAGATTATTTTCCATTTATTTTGCCTGTCTGCCCATATTGATATCGATGATGCCCGACGAGTACGGTGCGACTTCATACTGGCCGAAGACGAAGTGGATATTGCGGCTCTTGTCGAGGTAGAAGTTCTTCGGGTCTTCTGTCAGGCCGTTGAAGTACGTCGACAGGACGTGGCCGCTCAGGGTCAGTTTATTGGTGATCTTCTTGAGGGTGAAATACTTTTCATCACCCGGTTTGACCAGGTCGCGCCAGTTGGTGATGCGCTTGCCCGTCGCCATATCGAAGACGACGCCGGTCTTCCAGCTGGTCGGATGGGCAGCCCTGTCGAAATAGAGATATCCTTCATCGAGGAAGGACAAATATTTGCCGTCGTTCAAAGTGACGGTGTAGGTCTTCTCTTCCGTCAATTTGACGCCTTTATTGCCCTGCTGGTCGAAAAAGGTCTTGGCCTGCTGCTGTTCATCGGCAAAATACTGGGCTATCAGCTGAGCCGCTCCGGCATTTTCCGTCATCGTGATGGACGGGTATTGGATACTGAGGACGCTGCCATCGCTGTGGGTATACACGGCTTTGGGCGCATCCTGGATGACGGCCGGCGAAGCGGCCATGGCGGCGGCCCCCATGAGCCAGGCGCCGCATAAAACGGTGAGGACTTTCTTTTTCATCATCATAATCCCTCCTCTTTCATTTCTTTCTATTATACCATATCTATTGGGCCATTTTCCTCTTTTCATCCGTTCCCAGGCGGAAGAAATAGTAGACATTTTCCGCAGCCTGACGGTTCATGCCCGGCACGGCGGCCAGTTCATCGATGGAAGCGGCCTTCATGTCGGCCAGCGTCTTGAAAGCTGTCCACAAGGCCTTGCGCCGCTTGGGTCCGATGCCTTCGACGTGATCCAGGATGGATACGAGGCTGCGCTTGCCCCGCAGATGACGGTGATACGTAATGGCAAAGCGGTGGGCTTCGTCGCGGATGGCCTGCAACAGCTGTAGTTCCGGCGTGTGATGGCTGAGGATAATGGAATCGCTGCGCCCTTCGACGAAGACTTCTTCGATGCGCTTGGCCAGACTGATGACCGGTGCTTCGCAGCCTGCCTGGCGGATGACCGGCAGGGCCGCATGGAGCTGGCCCTTGCCGCCGTCGATGATGATCAGGTCTGGCACGGGCCAGTCCTTTTCGCCATAGCGCCGTTCCATGATTTCCGCCATGGACTTAAAGTCATCAGGCTTGCCCTGGACGGTCTTCAGTTTGAAGCGGCGGTACTCCTTCTTAGCCGGCTGACCGTGCTCGAAGACGACCATCGAGGCCACGGTCTCTATCCCCTGGGTATGGGAAATATCGAAGCACTCCATGCGCTCCGGCAGACAGGGCAGATTGAGGATGCGTGCCAGGCCTTCGACGGCACCGGTCGTCTTGTCTACGTCGTGCTGCCATTGCAGGCGTTTCTGTTCCAACAGGCCGGCTGCATTTTCGGAAGCCATGTCCAGGAGCTGTTTCTTCGGCCCCCGCTGGGGAATGACGACGGTCACTTTCCTGCCCTTCTGCTGGCTCAGGCGGCGTTCGCAGCCGTCCAGGTCTTCCAGGGCCGGCACGACGATTTCTGACGGGATGAAGGTCCCGTCGCCGTAATACTGGTCTACGACGGCTTCCATCAGAGACGGCACGTCGTCATCGCTGCTGTTGTCCAGGGAGAACGTCTCCCGTCCCATAAGCTTGCCCATGCGGACCGTATAGATCTGGACGCACGTCTGCCCGGCCTGGCGGGCCAGGCCAATGACGTCCATATCGCCGCCAGCCGTATTGACGATGTTCTGCTGTTCCTGGATGACGGCAATGGCCTTGATCTGGTCGCGGTACATGGCGGCCTTTTCGAATTCCATGGCTTCCGCAGCGTCTTCCATCTTCTGCTGCAGCGACCGGGAAACGCCGCTGTCCCGGCCTTCGAGGATGTCCAGGGCCTGGCGGACCCGGGCCCCGTAATCGGCTTTGGTAATGTAGTGGACGCACGGCGCATCACAGTGGTGCAAGTGATATTGCAGGCACGGCCGGTCTGTCGGCATGGTCCGGCACGAGCGGATATGATAGGCCCGCTGCATGAGCTTCAGGACGCGGTGGACTGCCGTCGAATCGGCAAAGGGTCCGAAATAGCGGGCGCCGTCGCGGCTGACGCGGCGGGTCATGAAGATGCGCGGATAATCTTCCTGGACAGTGACCTTGATATAAGGATAGGTCTTGTCGTCGCGGAGCATGATATTGTAATGGGGATGGTATTTCTTGATGAGCGTATTTTCCAGGATGAGGGCTTCCATTTCTGTGGCGACGACGATAGTTTCCAAATCGGCGGCATGGCTGACCATGGCCGCTACTTTCGGCGCCCTGTTGGCATCGTGGCGGACGTAACTGGTCACGCGGTTGCGCAGGTTGACGGCTTTGCCGACGTAAATAATCTTGCCCTTTTCATCCTTCCAGAGATAGACGCCGGGCTGGGTCGGCAGGTTGCGGACTTTTTCCCGGACGGCCTCGCTGACGGCCATGGCTTATACCCCCTTCTTGCCGGCCATGAGGGCCTTGGTCCGTTCCAGGACGGGCTTGAGGAACTGACCCGTATAGGATTCCGGTACCTGGCAGATTTCTTCGGGCGTCCCCGTGGCGACAACCGTACCGCCGCCGGCACCGCCTTCGGGACCGAGGTCGATGAGGTAGTCTGCCGTCTTGATGACGTCCAGGTTGTGTTCGATGACGACGACCGTATCGCCGCCGTCGACGAGCATCTGCAAGACGTCCATGAGCTTGTGGATATCCGCCGTGTGCAGGCCCGTCGTCGGTTCGTCGAGGATATACAGGGTCCGGCCGGTACTGCGCTTGGACAATTCCGTCGCCAGCTTGACCCGCTGGGCCTCGCCGCCGGACAGGGTGGTGGAGGGCTGCCCCA
>OGEP01000299.1_pt1 | contig 78876 bp, 59 predicted proteins | sample 1570721 | NCBI WGS metagenome assembly OGEP01 (sample SAMEA2582131, study PRJEB24529) | metagenome | biome: Human gut stool | place: China | collected 2011 | reverse complement strand
CTAATTGGAACTCTAAGAAACCTAACAGACTTAGGAAACACACTTATAGTTGTTGAACACGACGAAGACACAATGAGAGCTGCGGACTATATAGTAGATATTGGCCCTGGAGCTGGAATTAATGGTGGAGAAATAGTTGCTGAGGGAACTGCAGAAGAGATAATAAACAATCCAAACTCTATCACAGGAAAATATTTAAGTGGAGAAAAACAGATAGCAATTCCAGAAACTTTAAGAGAAGGAAATGGAAACTTCATTGAAATCAAAAAAGCATCAGAAAACAATTTAAAGAATATAAACGTAAAATTCCCACTTGGTAAATTTGTATGTGTAACTGGAGTATCTGGATCAGGAAAAAGTACACTAGTAAACGAAATACTTTACAAAGGTGTTGCAAGTAAAGTAAATAGAGCTAGAATAAGACCAGGTAAACATAAAGAAATAACTGGAATTGAAAACATAGACAAAATAATAAACATAGACCAGAGCCCAATAGGAAGAACACCTCGTTCAAATCCAGCGACTTACACAGGAGTATTTGACCATATAAGAGATTTATTTGCATCTACTAATGAAGCAAAAGCAAGAGGATACCAGAAAGGTAGATTCAGTTTCAATGTAAAAGGCGGAAGATGTGAGGCATGTAAGGGAGATGGAATAATCAAAATAGAAATGCACTTCCTTCCAGATGTATATGTTCCTTGTGAAGTATGTAAAGGGGAAAGATATAACAGAGAAACTCTACAGGTAAAATACAAAGACAAAACAATATCTGATGTACTAGATATGAATGTAGAAGAAGCTCTAGAATTCTTTGAAAACATACCAAACATAAGAAGAAAACTAGAAACTCTAATGGATGTAGGTCTATCATATATCAAACTAGGACAGCCATCTACACAGCTTTCTGGTGGGGAGGCTCAGAGAATTAAACTAGCAGCTGAACTTAGCAAACGTCCAACAGGAAAAACACTGTACATATTAGATGAACCGACAACTGGACTTCACATGGCAGATGTTGATAAACTAATCGACGTACTTCAGAGACTTGCGGACACAGGAAATACAATAGTTGTAATAGAGCACAACCTTGATGTAATAAAAACTTGTGACCATATAATCGACTTAGGTCCAGAAGGTGGAGATGGTGGAGGAACAATAGTTGCCACAGGAACACCAGAAGAAGTATCTAAAGTAGAAGAAAGTTACACAGGACAATTCCTTAAGAGATACTTTAAATAATTGAGAGAGAATTAGTAATGAAAATAATTTGTTTTTAAAGTATAATTAAATAAAGAAATTAAACAGCCTGAAAAATATTTTTTCAGGCTTTTTTTGAAGGCGGTGGTTTTTCTATGAATAAGCACACAAAAGTATATTTAAACAGAAATGAATTTGGGACAGTTTCGGGTATAAAATTTATCGAGCTACATTATGCAGACCTTACAGAATTTTACTACCAAATAGACCTATTAGTCCTTGCATCATATAAATACCATGAAGGATCTACGCAGAAGGCATTTGAAAAAAGCTTCATGGAAAAATACGGAATATCTATGAAAGAAATACAAGAAGATGCTGCCTTAGATTTAAATAAGTCACTTGGAGTTTGGATGTCTAAGGAATTTGACGTTGAAAAGGTAGGTTTTAAAAGAATTGCCTGTATAGAATTAGATGATAGAACAATAACTGCAGAATGTTTTTCTGAAAGAATAAGAAATCTATTTGCGGTGATAAATCTTGCAGATGGTATTGGTATAAATATAGAGAATATAGCGATGCCTGTTATGGGTTCTTGTTTAAAAAATCTACCAGACGATGAAATTCTCAGCATACTTGTAGAGCAGAGTAGATTTGCTATGGAAAAGACATATAACCTAGATGGGATATACATAGTCGATAACGATAGAGAAAGGGTTATGAAATTTGACCGGAAAATGAATGAAATCCTAAACAGAACTGATGTAGATCAGGAAAATGTGTTTAGTGATGAGCAATGCGATGAAATTCTTTGTGATATGTGGTCTAAGATGAAATACTACAGAGAGCAGGTTACTTCTGGAAAATTCAAGAAAAGAGATAGAAGTGATGTTCTAATTGAGTTTGAAGCAAGAATTGAGAGCAGAGAACTTAGACAGTTCGAGTTCTGCGTGTTGGCTAGAAAAATGTTAGAGTTTATCATATACGATATCGGTGGGGATAAGGCTGGAAACAGAAACCTATTCCAGAGAATTGAGTATATGAGAAAAGCTGAGCTTGCATCACCAAGAATTACTGCATATATGCATATAATTAGGGCATTTGGAAATGCTGAGGTTCACACAGATGAAGAAGTAGAGTATTCAATAGAAGAAAACTACTTAGACAGACAGATACTTGTAGAGTGTCTATCTAGAGTGGTTGATTATTGGATTGCGTATAAATATAGAAGCAACAAGAAAATTAAATAGGAGGATATAATTTGTTTGACATACAGGAACATTTAAAACAACTTCCAGAACAACCTGGAGTTTATATAATGAAAGACGCTTTTGGAAATGTAATATACGTTGGAAAAGCTGTTGTGCTTAAAAACAGAGTTAGACAGTATTTCCAATCTTCTAAAAATCATTCATCAAAAGTAAAATCAATGGTAAAAAATATCAGAAGTTTTGAATATATAATAACCGATTCAGAAACAGAGGCACTTATACTAGAGTGTAACTTGATAAAAAGATATAAGCCAAAGTACAATGTACTACTTAGAGATGATAAGACATATCCGTATATAAAAGTTACTACAAATGAGGATTTTCCTAGAGTGATAAAAGTTAGAAAAGTAGCTAAGGATAAGGCAAAATACTTTGGACCATATACAAATATAACAGCTGTAAACGACACGCTTGAGGTAATTAGAGATACATATCCTATAAGAACGTGTAAAATAGATATAGACAGAGCTATAAAGAATAAGATGAGACCATGTTTAAACTATCATATAAAGAAATGTATGGGGCCTTGTACTGGTAAAGTTTCAAAGGAAGAGTACAGACAGATGATAGACGAGGTTATTATGTGTCTTTCTGGAAAAGAAGAGAAGCTTGTCGAAATTCTAACTGAAAAAATGCAAAAATGTGCAGCTGACTTTAGATTTGAAGAGGCTGCAGTTTACAGAGATAAGATAAAAAGTTTAGAAGAAATGGTTCAAAAGCAGAAGATAGATACAAATACACTAGACTTAAATCAAGATATTATCGCTATGGCTAGAGCAAACAACGAAGCATGTGTTCAGATTTTCTTTGTAAGAAATGGAAAAATTGTAGGAAGAGAGCACTTCATACTAGAAGGAGTTATGGATAGCAGCAGAGAATCAATACTTGGATCATTTGCTAAGCAGTTCTATATGGAGCAAGAGTATATTCCAAAAGAGATAATTATTGAGGATGAAATAGAAGACCAGGGAATATTAGAGGACATACTTACTGCTAAGAAAGGGCAGAAAGTTGTCATAAGAGTTCCACAGAAGGGCGAGAAAAAGAGCCTAGTTGAAATGGTTAGAAAAAATGCACTTGAGTACTTAGAAAAATTCTCAGATATGAATAAGAGAAAGTACGAAAAAAGCATAGGTGCACTTGAGGAATTAAAAAATCTGCTAGAATTAGAAGAATTACCTATAAGAATAGAGTCTTTTGATATTTCTAATATACAGGGTGTAGACTCAATTGGATCTATGGTAGTTTACACAAATGGTAAGAAAGATAAAAAAGAATACAGAAGATATAAAATTAAAACTGTAATTGGCCCAAATGACTACGATTCTATGGCTGAAATCCTAGAAAGAAGGATAAAACATGGAAATCTACCGGACTTAATTTTACTAGATGGTGGTAAGGGTCAGGTTGGCGCTGTCAGAAAAGTATTTGACAGATATGGGATTGATATACCTCTTTGGGGAATGTATAAAGATGATAAACATAGAACCAAAGGGCTGATAAATGAAACTAGAGAAATTGAATTATCAAAGACTAGCAATCTGTACAGATTTGTAGCTGGAATTCAGGAAGAAGTCCACAATTACGCAATAACGTACCACAGAAGTCTTAGGGATAAAAAACTCACAAAATCAGAGTTAGACAATATTCCAGGAGTTGGAGAGAAGAGAAAAAAAGCTCTACTTGCAAAATTCAAGACTTTAGAAGGTATAAAAAATGCTACATTGGAAGAGCTTGAAGACACAGACACGATGAACTCGACAGTTGCAGAAAAAGTCTATGATTTCTTTAGAGAAAAAGAACAAGGCTTATAAAAACTATAAATATAAAAAAGGAGATAAACTATGGAAAGCAGAGTAAATATATTAGATGTTATAAACGCATTAGACTTAGAAGTTGTCAATTTTCCTGCCGATGGAAAAGACCACTTTGTAACAACACCAGAACTTAACAGACCAGGACTACAGTATGCTGGATTCTTTGAATATTTTTCTTCAGACAGAATTCAGATAATAGGAAAGAGTGAATACGAATATTTTGCTGCTATAGACGAAGAAACAAGAATTGAGAGATTAGAAAAATTATTCTCTTATGATATTCCAGCGGTAATAATTTCTAGAGATATGGAAGTAAAACCGGATTTCTTAGAAATAGCAGAAAAACATAATATAATAGTTTTAAAATCACATAGAAATACTACAAGACTTATAAACAAATTGTCAAATTACCTTGAAAATAGAATGGCTAAGTACGAAACTATACACGGTGTTTTGGTAGATATATACGGTGTCGGTGTACTTATCAAAGGTGAAAGTAGTGTTGGTAAATCAGAAACTGCACTTGAACTAGTGCAGAGAGGTCACAGACTTGTAGCAGATGACGCCGTTGAAATAAGAAAAACTGACGAAAATAAACTAATAGGTCAAGCTCCAGAGCTTTTAAGACATTTCATGGAAATAAGGGGAATAGGAATATTAGATATAAAAACTCTTTACGGAGTTAGAGCGGTAAAAACTAGTCACGATATAGGACTTGTAATCTATCTTGAATCATGGAATAAAAACAAATACTACGACAGACTTGGTCTAGATAGAGAATACGAAAATATAATGGGTGTACAGATAGAAAAAATGACTGTCCCTGTAAAACCAGGAAGAAACACATCTATGATACTTGAAGTTGCTGCTATGAACTATAGACAGCGTGGAATGGGATATGATGCAGCTGCAGAATTTACTAAAAAATTAAATCAGCTACTTCAGAGCGATAGATAGATTATATTGAGAAAGAGGGAGAGATTTTATATGTATTTTTGGCTCCAGGCTTCGACGTGGTGTGAGTAAAATATATTGTTTGTAATAAACTGCACGTCTGCAGATTGTCGCTTAAAATACATATAAAATCTCCCCCTTTACACAATAAAACTATCAACCGTAGCTAAAGCAGCTGATAAATAATTTTTTCAGTAAATTCTTCAGCTTGCTTAGGGTGTAGTAGGATAAGAGAGTTATTTGAGGTTAATGAAAAAAATGATAGCTGATAGTGAATTTAATAATCTTCGATGATTTATGAAATAGATAAATTAATATAACTAAATGTGATAAAAATATTCCTTAATTGTTATTATTTTACAATCTTAGATGAGCCGGTTCGGTTTTTAGTTTTGCTTGTCACCATTTTTAAAAACTTAGGAAATAAAAAAACATCTATTTGTAGCGACAATGCAGCTTGACTGCCTGGAGCCTAAAATAGATGTTTTTTATTTCCCGTTTTATAAAACTGGTGAAAGTAATCTAGATATAGATTCTTTGATTTTTATATATGTAGATCTGCTTTCGTATATTTCTTTTGTTATTTCTCTAGAGTTTTCGATATCTTTTTCAAATATCATTCTCTGTTCTCTTGCTTTTTCTTCTGAGTAGATAAAAGCATTTACTTCGAAGTTAAGCTCGAAGCTTCTTATATCCATGTTTGCAGTTCCTATTGAAGCAACTGAGTCATCGTATACTATTGTTTTAGCATGTAGGAATGCATCTTCTCCGTAAGTGTATATTTTTGCACCGTAGTTTAAAAGTTCTCCTGCATAAGAGTATGATGCCCAGTATACAAATGGATGGTCGGGTTTTGAAGGTATCATTATTCTTACATCTACACCAGATAGACAAGCGACTTTTAGTGTTTCCATTAAAGTCTTATCTAGTATTAAGTATGGGCTCTGGATGTATACGTAATCTCTAGCCTTCTGAATCATTTTCATATATCCGTATTTTATTTCATCTAATTCTGTTATATCGGGACCACTTGAAACAATCTGGATTCCAACATTTCCATCTGATTTTTTTCTCTTTTTAGTGAAGTACTTAGCTAAATCAAGATTTTCTTTAGTAGTGTATCTCCAGTCAAGAAGGAATCTCATACTCAAGTCTATTACGCAGCTACCTGTAAGTCTTATATGAGTATCTCTCCATTCTCCAAATTTTGGATCTCTTCCTAGGTACTCATCACCAACGTTAAATCCTCCAACAAATCCAACCTTACCATCAATAACAACTATTTTTCTATGGTTTCTAAAGTTTATGTTGAAGTTGATTATATTTAAGAATGAAGGGAAGAAATTAGCAACATGAACACCAGCTTCTTTCATTTCTTTTACAGCTTTTCTGCTTAGGTTTCTACCACCAACAGCATCGTATAGAAGTCTAACTTCTACACCAGACTGTGCCTTTTCTTTAAGTATTTCTATGATTTCTTTTCCTATTCTATCGTCTTTAAATATATAGAACTGGATGTTTATATATTCTTCAGCTTTTTTAAGCTCTTCAAGAAGAGAGTTGAAGAACAGATTAGATTCTGGATATATATCGACATCATTGTCCGCTGTGAAGTGGGCATTGTTTGAATTTGCTAAAGTGTAGATAATATCCTTGTTTTCATCTAAGTATGGGTCTAAATTTGACTCAATTTCCACATAAGATTCTAATATTTTATCTTTTATAACCTTATCCTCTTTTTCCTTTACGCTGAACATATTCTTCTTAGCGATACTTCTACCAAACATCGCATATAATATGAATCCAACTGGAGGAACAAGAACTAGTATAACTATCCAAGTAAGAGTATTATCTATATTTCTCTTTCCTCTAAAGATAAGGTCTACAACAAGAATAAAGTTTATGAGATATATTGCCGTAAGCACAATCTCAAACAATGATAATGGTAAATTTTCCAAAAAAAAATCTCCTCTCTTAAAAAATTATTTAGTTTTCGTAAATTAAAAATTGAAATGAAATATATATTTAATTCCGGAAATTTCTCCGTTAAAAATAAATATGTAGTAATTTAATAAATGCCTACTACATAGCTATTATGACTATTAAAACATATAATAATGAAACTTTTCAATAGGAAAAGATAAAAATAATGAAAACTTCATATAAAACACAAATTTGAAAATGAAAAAGACTTTGTAAATTGACACGTTCAAAAGTTCAAATTATTTGGTGTAGATATTGTTATTTTTAGAAATTTAATTTATTATATTAATATATAATTGGGTGTATAATGCACTAATTTTAACCAATATAGAAAATTTTAAAGAATTTAACTTTTAAAAAGGCGATTGAATAATAAATTCGCGGATATATTATAACAAAACATTATAAATTAGAAGATTAGATAATATTTGATATAGAGAATTTTTTAAATTCGAGGAGGAAATTAAATTGAATAAAAATAAAGTATATAATGATATTTTAAATATAGTTGGAAAAGAAAATATAATGATGGACGAGCCTATGAAGAAGCACGTTTCTTTTAGAGTAGGTGGACCTGCAGATGTTTTAGTAAGACCTAGAACTGAAGAACAGCTTAGAGATATCCTTTTATATATAAAGAAGGAAAATGTTCCATATCTTGTAATAGGAAATGGTTCAAATCTTTTAGTTAAAGACGGTGGAATTAGAGGGATAGTAGTTGAAATATCTGATAACTACAGCGATTTTAAAATAGATGAAAATAGAATAGAAATACAGGCAGGTGCACTATTATCGAGAATAGGAAATGCCGCACTTAAAGCAGAACTTAAAGGATTTGAGTTTGCATCTGGTATACCAGGTACTTTTGGTGGAGCACTTGCTATGAACGCTGGAGCATACGGCGGAGAAATTAAAGATATAGTAAAAACTGTAAAAGTTATGGATGTAGATGGGAATATATTTGAACTATCTAATGAAGAAATGAATTTTGGATATAGAAAAAGTGCAATAGTAGAAAATAACTATGTAGCTCTTTCTGCAGTTGTAGAATTAGAAAAAGGTAGTTATGACGATATCAAGGCTACTATGGATGATTTAAAAGAAAGAAGAACATCAAAACAGCCACTTAATTTTGCAAGTGCTGGTAGTACATTCAAAAGACCAGAAGGGTATTTTGCAGGAAAATTAATACAGGATAGTGGTCTTAAAGGGCTTTCTATAGGTGATGCACAGGTATCTGAAAAGCATTCTGGATTTGTAATTAACAGAGGAAATGCAACAGCTAAGGATTTACTAAATCTTATGTTTGCTATTAAAGCGACTGTTAATGCAAAATTTGGAGTTATGCTTGAAGAAGAGGTTAAGATAGTTGGAGAAGAGCCAGCTGCAGAAGAAGAATAGACCGGAGATGATTATATGAAAATTTTAGCTGATTACCATACCCATACTATATATAGTAACGGGAAAAATGGAAAAAGAAAGCACGCATTTGGAACTATAGAAGAAAATGTACAGGAAGCAATAAAAAAAGGTCTTAAAACTATTGGGATATCAGACCATAGTTACAGACATTTACTGTACGGTTTAAATAGAGATAGTATATTTGAAATGAGAGAAGAAATAGATAGATTAAATGAGAAATATAAAGAAATCGAAATTCTTCTTGGTGTAGAATGTAATATTCTAGATAACAAAGGCACAATAGACATGGATGACAAGATAAGAGAACAGTTAGACTATGTTTTAGCAGGCTATCATTTTGCATCAGAGCCTACATCTTTTAGATGTCTTTTAAATCATGGAGATAACTTCCTTTTAAAGACAAAACGGTCTAGAAGATACAACACAGATGCAATAGTAAATGCGATGAAAAACAATGATATATTTATGATTACACACCCAGGAGATAAAGGAGATGTGTACATAGAAGAAATTGCTGAAGAGGCAAAAAAGAGAAATATTATTCTAGAAATAAATAGCTCTCACGCACATCTAAATGCTGAGCAGCTAAAACAGATAGCAAAATATGAAAACAGACTTATGATTGGCTCAGATGCACATAAGCCATTCATGGTTGGAAACTTTTCACTTGGATTAGAAACAGTGAAAAATTCTGGGATAGATATTAAAAGAATAGAAAATATAACGGAATAGAAGGGGGCAATTTGTATGAAATTTGTTATAGTAACAGGTCTATCAGGATCTGGAAAAAGTGAAACAATGAAAGCTTTGGAGGATATGGGATTCTACTGTGTAGATAATATGCCACCAACATTAATAACAAAATTTGCAGAAATATGCTTCCAGGGAAACTCTAATATAGAGAAAGTTGCTCTAGGAGTAGATATAAGAGGTAGAAGATTCTTTGAAGCGCTTCACGAAAGTCTTGATTACCTTGAAAAAGCAAATTATAAATTTGAAGTACTTTACCTTGACTGTGAAGACGATGTGCTTCTAAAAAGATATAAAATGACTAGAAGAAATCATCCATTAGCAAAGAATATGCAGATTCCAGAAGGAATAAAAATAGAAAGACAGATAATGGAGCCATTTAAGAAATACGCAACTTGCATATTAGATACTTCAAATATGAAACCAAGAGATTTAAAAGAAGAGATTTCTAATATATACAAAGATGGGCAGGAAGAGGACACTCCTAATATGACTATATCTGTAGTATCTTTCGGATTTAAGTATGGAATACCTAAGGATGCGGATTTAGTATTCGATGTAAGATTCCTACCTAATCCTTACTACGATGAAAGCCTAAGACCTAAAACTGGAGATTTTAAAGAAGTTAGAGAGTATGTCATGAATTCTAAAATTAGTGAGGAATTTGTAGAGAAGCTATTTGACTTTGTTGGATTTTTAATTCCACAGTATTTAGAAGAGGGTAAACAGCACCTTGTTATAGGAGTAGGATGTACTGGTGGAAGACATAGATCTGTAACTATAGCAAATATGCTATACGATGAGCTTTATAAAAAAGGATATAGAGTAATTAAAAAACATAGAGATTCTATGCTCGGTTAATTATGGGGGCATACTATGGATTACTTAAATAATATAATAGGTATAATAGGGTGGATTGCTCTTGGTGCAGCAATCGTACTTTATATAAAAGCGAGAAAAGCAAAAATTGAAAATCAAATAAGGGAAAGAGAATTAAAAGAAAGAAATCCAAAGGTAGTGGTTATAGGTGGAGGAACAGGACAGTCTGTTTTTTTAAGAGGTCTTAAGTACTACACTAACAATATAACTGCGGTAGTTACTGTAGCAGATGATGGAGGAGGATCTGGGGTTTTAAGAGAAGACCTTGGGATGCTTCCACCAGGAGATATAAGAAACTGCCTTTTAGCTCTTGCAAATATAGAGCCTACTATGAACGAGGTAATGCAGTATAGATTTGAAGAGGGCGGATTAAAAGGACAGAGCTTTGGAAACTTATTCTTGGCTGCGATGACTGGACTTTATGGAAATTTTGAAACAGCTGTATCTAAACTGGGAGAGATCTTTGCGATAACGGGTAAGGTATATCCAGTTACCTTAGAGGATATAAACCTAGTGGCAGAGCTTGAAAATGGAAAGGTAGTAGAAGGAGAATCTGCTATTCCTAAGGCTTGTAAAAGTGATAAGACTAATATAAAAAGACTCAGACTTGACCATCCAAATATAAAACCTCTAAAAGAGGTAATATATGCTATAAATAATGCAGATATAATAGTTATGGGTCCTGGAAGTCTTTACACTAGTGTAATACCAAACCTTTTAGTAGATGGAGTAGTTGATGCTATAAAAAATTCTGATGCACCTAAAGTATACGTGGGAAATGTTATGACGCAGCCTGGCGAAACAGAAAATTATAATTTGTTTGACCATGCAAATGCTATAATAGAACATGCAGGAGAGAATATTTTAGATTATGTAATCGCAAATAAGGAAATACTGCAAGAGGACGTTTTTATGCGTTATAATAAAGATGGGGCAGAACAAGTCCTTTTAGATAACCATCAGAAAAAAAGCTTTGATAAGCTAGGAATAAAAGTAATTGAAGCAGATCTTATTGAAATAAAAAATAATTACATAAGACACGATGCAAAAGGTGTTTCTAAGGTAATTATGCAGATAGTTTCTGAAGAGAGAAATATGTAACAGTTTAAGGAGTGAATAGAATGAGAGAAGAGGTAAGTGCCGGCGGTGTTGTACTGTTTGGAAATGCTGTTCTTCTACTTAGAAAATTTAATGGAGATTGGGTACTCCCAAAAGGGAAAGTTGAAAAAGGGGAGAGCCATGAACAAGCCGCATTAAGAGAAGTAGGAGAAGAAACGGGAGTAAAAGCGGATATAGATAAATATCTTGGAGAAATACACTATACTTTCAAAGAAAATTGGGACGAAAATAAAACAGTTCATAAGACTGTATTTTGGTATTTAATGACTGCTAGAAGTATGGATACAATTCCTCAGAAGGAAGAAGGATTTGTAGATGCTAAATTTGTGCATATAGACAGAGTTGTTGAAATGGCTAGATACGACGATGAAAAAGAAATCATAAAAGTAGCTCTAGTGGAAATTAAGAAAAAATTAAATAAATAGTAAATGAAAAAATAAAGGCAGTAGGTGGTAGATAGAAATGTCATTTTCAGCGGAAACTAAGAACGAACTAACGAGAATAGATTCTGATAATCAGGCTGTAAATTTAGCTGAGCTTGCGGGCATAGTTAGACTTTCTGGAAGTATACAGATAGCTGGGTTTAAAAAGATGAATCTAAAGATAATAACAGAGCTCAACTCGATAGCAAGAAAAGTGTTCAAGCTTTTAAAACATGATTTTAATATCAACACTACTATCGCTGTAAATAAAAACCAGATGCTTAAAAGAAACAACAGCTATGTTTTAACTGTTAAAAGCGATATGGGAGCAGAAAAACTTTTAAAAGAGCTAGGTGTTTTAGAAAAAGGAGACGGTTTTTTCCCTAAAAATGATATTGCGGAGGAGCTAATTGCGACGGAAGAACAAAAGAGAGCATTTATAAGAGGTGCTTTTCTAGGTGGTGGCTCAATTAGCGATCCTGAAAAAAATTATCATCTTGAATTTGTAACTAACAATATGGAGTTTGCAGAATCTCTTAGAGATTTGATAAACAGCTTCGATTTTAATAGCAAAATTGTAGCTAGAAAGAATAATTATGTTGTTTATATAAAAGAAAGTGAGCAGATATCTGATTTACTTAGCCTTATAGGTGCTCATAGTGCCCTTTTAAAACTTCAGAACGTAAAAATAGTAAAAGAGATGAGAAATAACGTAAACAGAATAGTGAATTGTGAAACAGCCAATCTAACAAAGGCTGTTAATGCAGCGGTGAAACAGGTTGAAAATATTAGAATAATAGAAGAAACAATAGGTATAAAAAAATTGCCTGAAAATCTACAGCAGATAGCACTTCTAAGAGTAGAAAATGAGGAGCTTACGTTAAAAGAACTTGGAGAAATGCTAAATCCTCCTGTTGGGAAATCTGGAGTAAACTACAGATTAAAGAGAATACAGGAAATAGCAGATAATCTAAGAGAAAAATACAATATAGAATAAAAATAGGAGACTTTTCTATAAATTGAGAAGTCTCTTTTTTAAATAAAATTTGCAACAAAATAGAAAAAATAAATTATAATAGAAATATAATTAAAAAATAGGAGGTGGACGAATGGAAAAAAACTTTACACATCTTCATGTGCATACAGAGTATAGTTTGCTAGACGGATTCTCTAGGGTAAAGACTCTTGTAAAAAGAGCTAAAGAAAAAGGAATGAGCGCTGTTGCAATAACTGACCATGGATGTATGTTTGGAGCGATAGATTTTTATAAAGCTGCAAAGGCTGAAGGAATAAAGCCTATAATTGGATGTGAAGTGTACACAGCACCGAGAAAGCTTACAGATAAAGATCCAAACTACGACAAGCATCAAGGTCATCTAGTACTTTTGGCTAAAGACATGACAGGATATAAAAACCTTATAAAAATAGTATCTAAGTCTTATGTAGACGGTTTTTACTATAAGCCTAGAACAGATATGGACGAGCTTAAAAAGCACAGTCAAGGCTTAATAGCACTTTCTGCGTGTCTTGCTGGTGATGTACCGAGAGCCATAATGAACGGAAATTACGACAAAGCTAGAAAACTAGCTATGGAGTATAGGGATATATTTGGCAATGGTAACTACTACCTAGAAATACAGGACCATGGGCTTCCAGAGCAGAAACAGGTAAACACAGAAGTAGTTAGACTATCAAGAGAATTAAATATTCCACTGGTTGCGACAAATGATGTACATTATGTGGATAAAGACGACGCAAAAATTCAGGATATACTTATGTGTCTTCAGATGCAGAAGACTATAGACGACGAAAATAGAATGAAATTCCCTAGTGATGAATTCTACTTAAAGAGTAGAGAAGAAATGGAGCAATTATTCCCAGAGCTAGAGGAAGCTTTAGATAATACAAATGAAATTGCGGAGAGATGTAATGTGGAATTTGAATTCAACAAATATCATCTTCCAAGATACGATGTTCCAGAGGGATACACTACTAATGGATACTTTAGAGAACTTTGTCAAAAAGGACTTGTAGAAAGATATGGAGAAGATTGTCCTGAGGAATACAAAGAAAGACTTGAGTACGAGTTAAATACAATAGAAAATATGGGGTATGTAGAGTACTTCCTTATAGTTTGGGACTTTATAAACTTTGCAAAACAGAACAATATAATGGTTGGACCTGGTAGAGGGAGTGCTGCAGGTTCTATAGTTGCATATACTTTAAAAATAACAGATATAGACCCAATGAAGTACAGCCTACTGTTTGAAAGATTTCTAAATCCTGAGAGGGTATCGATGCCCGATATAGATATCGACTTCTGCTACGAAAGACGTGAAGAAGTTATAGACTATGTAAAAAGAAAATACGGGGAAGACCATGTTGCGCAGATAATAACATTTGGTACAATGGGTGCCAAAATAGCGATAAGAGACGTTGCCAGAGTTTTAAATGTTTCTTATAACAAAGCAGATCAAATAGCTAAGGAAATACCTTTTGAGTTAGGTATGACTATAGACAAGGCTATGGACAGCAATCCTACACTTGTAGAACTTTATGAGTCTGATGCAGAGGCTAGAGAAGTTATAGATATCTCTAAGAGATTAGAAGGTACTCTAAGACACGCATCTACACATGCAGCAGGTGTCGTTATAGCTAGAAATCCTGTAGACGAATACGTGCCACTATACAAGCATCAGGACTCTATAACTACTCAGTTTACAATGACTACACTTGAAGAACTAGGACTTCTAAAAATGGACTTCTTAGGACTTAGAACTCTGACAGTTATCAGAGATGCGCTAGATTTAATAGAATTAAACAGAGATATAAAAGGATACACAGAGCATATAGATTTTTCAAAAATGGAATACGATGACGATGAAGTATTTGAAACATTATCTCAAGGAAATACACTTGGTGTATTCCAGCTAGAAAGTTCTGGTATGAGAAACTTTATGAAACAGCTAAAACCAAATAGTTTTGAAGATATAGTAGCCGGTATATCTCTATTCAGACCGGGTCCAATGGACTCAATTCCGACATATATAGAAAACAAAAACAACCCAGAAAAAGTAACATACATAAATGATAAACTAAGACCTATACTAGAGGTAACATATGGGTGTCTAGTATATCAGGAACAGGTTATGCAGGTTGTTAGGGATCTTGCCGGATATAGCTATGGTCGAAGTGACTTAGTTAGAAGGGCAATGAGTAAGAAGAAAATGGACGTAATGGAAGAAGAAAGACAGTACTTCATACATGGAAAATTTGACGATGAAGGAAATATAGAAATTCCTGGATGTATAAGAAATGGAATATCAGAAGAAGATGCAAATAAAATTTTCGACGATATGATAGACTTCGCAAGATATGCCTTCAATAAATCTCATGCGGCTGCGTATGGTGTTTTAGCATATGAAACAGCATACTTAAAAGTGCACTATCCAGTTGAGTTCATGGCAGCTCTTATGACTAGTATAATGGGCAACTCAGATAAAGTTGTCGAGTATATTAGAGAATGTAATGCAATAGGAATACCTGTTAATCCACCAGATATAAATAAGAGTTTTTCAAAATTCTCTGTTGAGGGCGATAGTATAAGATTTGGGCTTGCTGCGGTTAAAAACGTAGGGGTAAATATAATCGAAAATATTGTAAAAGAAAGAGAAGAAAACGGAGAATTCAAAGACTTTGTAGACTTCGCAAAAAGACTTGATACAAAAGATACAAATAAAAGAGTGGTTGAAAGTCTTATCAAATGTGGTGCATTTGACCAAATTAGCGAGAATAGAGCCACACTTATGGCTGGATATGAGTCAGTGCTAGAAAGTATATCTATGGATAGAAAGAAAAACGTCCAGGGACAGATTTCACTATTTGACGCATTTTCTGCACAGGTAGAAGAAGTACCAGATATGCAACTTTCTACAAATCTGCCTGTTGTAAGGGAGTTTAGCGAAAAAGAAAGACTGAACATGGAAAAAGAAGTGTTAGGAATGTATCTTAGCGGACATCCATTATCAGAATACAAATCTGAGCTAGATAGAAAAACTAGCATAAACATGAAAAAGATAAACGAGCTAAAAGAGAACGAAAAAACATTCATGAAGCTTCACGATAGAGAAGTAATCATGGGTGGAATGGTAATCGCCAAGAGAATAATGACTACGAAGAGAAATGAAATAATGGCGTTTATCACACTAGAAGATTTATATGGAGCTATAGAGGTTGTAGTGTTCCCTCAGACTCTTAAAAAATTCAACATACTACTAAACGATGACAGTATAATACTAATAAAAGGTGCGATAAGTATTGACGATGATGAAGCAAAATTAATCGCCAGAGATATAAAAGATATCAATGAAGAATATCGGTTTAATAGTGAAAAGATATCTTTTGATGTAAGAAGCAATTCAAGCAAATCTAAGAATAGACAGATGAATGTTAGAATAGACACTGTAGGGGATGAAGAGCTGCTTATGAAGATATTTACAATAACTAGAAAATATCCTGGAAGGGATAGGTTAGTATTGTTGCCTAAAGATCAAAACATAGATATGAGCAAACCTATAGCATATAAAGTTCCGGGGATGTACATAAATGCAGACGAAGAACTGAAAAAAGAGTTGGGAAGTTTAGTTGGTAAATTAAATATAGAGATTGAAGAGATATAGCTTTAATTATTAAAAAAATATAAAAACATTAAATTCGAAAAAAAATAAATATCATATAGAAAAAACCACCTTTATATAAAGGTGGTTTTTCCTACAGATTGATTATTTTAAATTAGAGGATAATTTAAAATATCTTTAAAGTGGTTAGTTAGTAAATTAAAATTTTAGAATCTTAATTTATGTTATATTAGGTATTGAGTTCATATATATTATATTAAAAAAAAAACAATCTGTAAACACCATAAAATATATACTGGGTACAAAAAAAGAAGTGATAATAGAAAAAAACTATGTATAATCAAAAAAAAATCACTTTATTCTAAAAAATAATAAATATACTCAAAAATAACAATCGTTTTCCTTTAAAAAATAATGTTTTTTTATTAACGATATTTTCATATTATCAGAATAATAAATTTAACTTCTGTACAAAGTATAATATCCGTTATAAGAAAATAAAAAACATAAAAAATATATCATAAAATAAAAAAACAAACAGAAATAATGCTAAATATTAAAGTTAAAGTAAAATAAATGATACTTTATAATATAAGGTTGTAAAAAATAAATAAATTAAAAAAAGTGTTAGTTTTTTTGGATAAAAAAGAACATAGCCATAGCATAATTGTATAGATAAAAAATGCTATGGCTATGTTTTATTGACATAAAAATATTTTTTAAAATTATATATTTACAATTGCCATGCTGACTATTGTAAGAGCAGCGGCAAGTTTTTCTTTTTTGCTAAGTCTTTCTTTAAATATTATATAACTCATAAACATGATAAACACTATACCACCAGCGCTGAATATTGGATAAACAACAGCAGCTTCAAGTGTTTTTAGAGCATCTATAAGGAAGAATGAAGAGAACATATTTGGAATACCAACCCCAATACCAACTAAACAGCTAGTAAGATTGAACCCTTCTTTTCTATTCTTAAATAGCATACCTAAACTGAATATTGTAGCAGATATAAATACTATTAGTAGGAAGAAGTTTTTATACTCTACTAATGCGTATTTCTGGAATACTTTATTCATAAAGTCTGCACATCCATAAAATACGAATAAAATTATCAGAATCGGTTTAAAATCTGACTCTTTTAAATTGGCAGGATTTACATTTATTATTAATATAGATGCAAAAGATAATACTATTCCCACCCATTTTATCGCCGATGGCATCTCATTCCATAAGAATATTGAAAATATCATAGGTACTAGAATTCCCATTTTTCCAAACATACCTGATATTGAAGGTCCGCATTCGTTTATACTCTTCTGATAAACGACGAAACCTATAAAGAATAAAAATCCTGTTATAATCCCAAGTAGTATTGAAGCTCCGAAGCTTCCTTCTGGTGTAAGAGTCCCTGCGAAGTTCGCCATTGTTTTGGACATTATTCCGTCAAATGATGCTGGAACATTTAGACCAGACTTTGCAAGTGCTATTGCTGATATTACAGTAGCTGTTAAGTAGTTGAAAGTGGTTACAAGTGCTCTGTTACATTCTTTTGATTCGCTATATTTGAATATTAGAGCTATAGAACCACTGCATACTATTGCTAGTAATAGATAAAACATAAAAGTTTACCTCCTAAATTTTAGTTCAATTATAGATTATACAATAATTTTTTTATGATTTCTAGAAATTTGGATGTTAAAAAAGAAGGAAGAATTTTATAATAATTGCGACAAATTCTAGGTGGCAAAAAAGGCAAATGATATTCATTCCTAAAAAAATGTCCTATTAAAATAATAAATAAAAAGAAAATCATAATAATGAAAGGAAGTCAATAGAAAACTTTCTTTTTTTATTATAATGATAATTACTTATAAAAGGTAAAGTCGATAATTTACTAAATAGACTAAAAAAGTACAGTTTATTTAATAAAATCAAAGAAATTAAAAAAATAATAAAATAAAATATAAAAACGATTACTTAATAATAAAAAAATATAATGTCAAGAAAAAACTTATTTTAAAATAATAGAAAAAATAAATAAGAATGGTGGCTAATATAGTTAGAAACTATTTTACAACATATAAAAAACTTTTATATAATAAACTTGAATAAAATGTGAAATAGATACGTATTTATATTCATACAAATGAATAAGGAGAAAAACGATGAAAGCAAAAAAATTATTAAGCGTTGCTTTAGCTGCTGTTTTATCTGCATCTCTTCTTGTGGGATGTGGAAACAAAGGTGGTGGAAGTTCTTCTGGAGAAGCTAAAGATACAATAGTTTATTCTATGAATACTGCACCAGAAGGTATATTCAATCCACTAATATCTAATGTAAACATAGATAAATATGTTACATCTGTTGTTTATGCATCATTAATGACTGTTAATGATAAAGGAGAACAGGAACCATATTTAGCTACTGAATCTAAAGTATCTGATGATATGAAAAAAATAACTTATACTTTAAGTGACAAAGCTGTATGGCATGACGGTAAAAAAGTTACAGCTAATGACGTTGCTTATACTTTCAAAGCTATGGCAGATCCTAACTACACTGGTGGATACTATGGTGATGTTCAGGCTGTAAAAGGTGCTGAAGCATATCACAATGGTGAAGCAGAAGATATAGAAGGTATAAAAGTTATAGATGATAAAACTATAGAAATAGAATTTGAAAAAGTATACGCTCCTGGTGTTACAAACTTAGGAAACGTAGAAATAATACCAGAACATATATGGTCAAAAGTAGATCCAGGAGAATGGACAAAACAGACAGAATTATTAAACAATCCAGTAGGTTGTGGACCATACAAATTAACTGAATACAAAACAGGTTCACATGTTAAATTTGAAGCAGCTACTGATTTCTTCGGTGGAGAAGTTAAAACTCCTAACCTAGTATTTAAAGCTATAAATGCTGATACTACTCAGGCTGAATTCAAAGGTGGAAACGTTGATATAGCTAATGTTGAATCATTAAGACAGGCTGATATAGATGCATTAACATCTGAAGGATTAAAAACAGTTTCTTACGATAACTATATGTTCACATACATGGGATTCAACTTAAGAAAAGAATCTCTTAAAGATGTTAAGGTTCGTCAGGCTATAATGTATGCAATAGACCGTCAAAGTATACTTGACAACATAGTTGAAGGAAGAGGAAGTGTAGTAAATGCTCCACTTCTACCATCAAGCTGGGCATATCCTGAAGAATCAGAATTAGAACAGTACAAATACGATGTAGAAAAAGCTAAATCACTTCTTAAAGAAGCTGGTTGGGAAGATAAAGATGGCGACGGTATAGTTGAAAATGCCAATGGTGAAAAATTAGAACTTACAATAGATTGCCAGAATGACCATGAAGTTAGACAGAAAACTGCAACAGCTATACAGGAATCTTTAAAAGCTGCAGGAATAGCTGTAGAAATAGATACTATGGAATACTCAGCTTTAATGGATAAAGCAGTTGCTAACCATGATTTTGATTTATATATGATGGGTAATACTTTATCATTAGATCCAGATCCAAAACCAATGTGGGCTTCTACTGCTATATCTAATGAACCTGGTGTTATAGGATATAACATAGTTGCTTACAACAATCCAGAAACAGATAAATTAATAGAAGAAGGAAATGCTACATTAGATCAGAATGAAAGAAAATCTATTTATGGCGAATTTGCTAAAATATTAAATAGAGATGTACCAGAAGCTTACTTATTCTGCCAGAACGTAGAAAGAGTATATAATCCTGGTTTAGAAGGATACAAACCTTCAACATTCAACGAATTCTATAATGTACACAACTGGGTAATAAAATAATAGATAACGATTGAAAAATTGGGCTGTTCCTTGGAACAGCCTTTTTTATAGACAAAAAGGAAAATAAAAATAGGAGGGAAAAAATGAAAAAATTCTTATTAAAAAGAATTGGTGTTGCATTAATAGTTTTATTTGGTGTATCGGTTACTGTATTTACACTTATACATTTACAGCCAGGTAATCCATATATGCACATGATAAATCCTAATTTAGCACCTGAAGTAGTTGAAAAGATGCTTAGAGAAATAGGATACTATGATCCAATACCAGTTCAGTATTTCAAATGGGTAGGAAGAGCTCTTACTGGAGATTTTGGATATTCAACTCAGTATAATGCACCTGCGTTCGGAATAATTATAGAAGCATTAGGAAACACAATATTAATATCAATAGCTTCATTTGTAATAAGTTCTATATTAGCAATAGTAATAGGTGTTGTAACAGCATCTAAATCAAACACTTGGGTTGATTATTTAGTTACTATACTATCTTTCGTAGGAATATCTATACCTACATTCTTCTTTGGTTTGATACTTGTAAAGATATTCGGATATGATTTGGCTATACTTCCATCATCGGGTATGGAATCACTATATGGTGGATATACAGGAATATATCGTGTTTTAGACGTTATAAAGCATATGATACTTCCAGTGTCAGTATTATCTTTAACTCAGACTGCTACACTTATTAGATATACAAGATCATCTATGGTAGATGCTTTAAGTCAGGATTATATGAGAACAGCTCAGGCTAAAGGTCTTACAAAAAATAAGGCTGTTTGGACTCATGGTCTTAGAAACTCAATGATTTCAATAGTTACAGTTTTATGTATGCAGTTACCATCGTTAGTGTCAGGAGCGCTTATAACAGAGACAGTATTTGTATGGCCAGGTATAGGTACACTAAATTACAATGCAATAATGAACAGAGATTATATGCTTGTAATGGGAATAACTATGCTTATAGCAGTTGTAATAGTATTTGCAAATATATTAGCGGATATACTTTATGTATTTGTAGATCCAAGAATAAGATTATCTAAATAGGAGGTGTTGCTAGTGGGTATATTAAAATCCAAAAACAGAAACAATAACGATGAAGTATATGTATCATTGACAGAGATATCTTTAAAAAAATTTATGAGAAATAAACTTGCTGTTATAGGATTAGTTGCAATAATTATTTTAGCAATTTTATCAATAGCAGCACCATTACTTACAAATTATACAGTTAGCCGGACAGATCTTACTATGATAAGTAAGGCTCCAAATTCTGAGCATATCCTAGGTACAGACGAGCTAGGAAGAGATGTTCTTACAAGACTTCTATATGGTGGAAGAGTTTCAATATTAGTTGGATTAGCATCAATGACATTGCAGCTTCTAATAGGGGTTATAATGGGAGCTATAGCAGGGTATTTTGGTGGTATGGTAGACCGGATTATAATGAGAATTATAGATGTTATAATGTGTTTTCCATTCTTTGTAATAGCAGTATCAGCAGCAGCCGTTCTGGGTCCTGGTATGAAAAATCTTATATTAATTATAGGTCTTCTTATGTGGCCTAATATAGCAAGAATTGTTAGAGCTGAGATATTATCTATAAAAGAAAATGATTATATAATGGCTGCAAAAGCTATGGGTTTATCTTCTTTTGAGATAATCAAAAGCCATATATTACCTAATATAATGTCTCCAGTTTTAGTTGCAGCTACACTAGCGATAGCAAACGGAATATTAACAGAGGCATCTCTTAGCTTTCTAGGTATAGGTGTAAGATTACCACAACCAAGCTGGGGGAATATGCTAATTGCAGCTCAAAATATAGGCACACTTCAGAGAGAATGGTGGTTATGGTTACCAGCAGGAGGTCTTATAATATTAATGGTACTATCTATAAACTTTGTTGGAGATGGACTTAGAGATGCTCTTGATCCAAAAATAAAAATGTAGGAGGAAATAATATGAGTATATTAGAAGTAAAAAATCTTAAAGTTTCCTTCGATTCTGTAATGGGAAAGGTTAATGCTGTTAAAGGAGTTAGCTTTTCTGTAAATGAAGGGGAAATACTTGGAATAGTAGGTGAGTCAGGTAGTGGTAAAAGTGTTAGCTCACTTGCTATAATGGGACTTATTGATGATAGAACTGGTAGTATAGATTCTGGGGAGATAATATTTGATGGAAAGAATCTATTAGAATTAAGTGAAAAGGAATTATGTAAGTTTAGAGGTGATAGAATATCAATGATATTCCAGGAACCAATGACATCTCTAAACCCAGTTGTAACAGTTTTTAAACAGCTTAAAGAGGTTTATAAAATACATATGGCTGAAAAAGTAAAAGATTGTCGAGAAGAGCTTGTAGAGTTATTATCTAGATTAAATATACCAGATGCAGAAAAAATTCTAGATAAATATCCATTTGAGCTGAGTGGAGGTTTAAAGCAGAGAATAATGATTGCTATGGGGATGATATGCAAACCCGATATTATTATAGCTGATGAGCCCACGACTGCACTTGATGTTACAACTCAAGCAGAAATATTAGATTTATTAAAAGAGATAAAAGAAGAAAATAATAGTGGAATAATTTTGATAACACATGATTTAGGTGTAATAGCTGAAATGGCACAGAGGGTAGCTGTTATGTATTTTGGAAATGTTGTTGAAGAGTGTAGTGTTTTAGAATTCTTTGACAATGCTAAGCATCCATATTCAGTAGATTTACTGGCAGCTATGCCAGATAATTTTGATGGAAGATTTAGGTCAATAGAGGGGAATGTCCCTAATTTATATGAAAAAGTAGAGGGATGTCCATATTACAAAAGATGTAAAATTGCATCTGAAGAATGTCTAAAAAAAGAACCAGAAATGGTAGAAATAAACAAAGGACATAAAGTTAAATGTCTAAAAGCTAAAGATTTAGTAAGGGAGGAAGTTAAAAATGGATAATAATAAAATTATATTTGAAATTTCTGACCTAAAAAAATACTATCCAATAAGAAAAGGAGCTTTTGGTAAGGCTAAAGAATTTGTTAAATCTGTGGATGGAATTAGTCTTGCAATAAAGAAAAATAGTATAGTTGGTATTGTTGGAGAATCAGGTTGTGGTAAATCTACAATGGGGAAAACTATATTAAATTTAACTGAGCCAACAGGTGGGAGAGTTGTATATAATGGTAAAGTTATTTTTGATGTAGAAAAAGGTGAAAAGTTGTCAACTTCTGAAATGAGTAAAATGAGAAGTGAAATACAGATGATTTTCCAAGATCCATATGCTAGTTTAGATCCCAGAAAGAGCGTTGAAAGTATAGTATCAGAGGGCATCAAAAAACACAAAATAGCAACTGGAAAAGAAGTAAGAGAAAAGACAGAAGAAATACTAGCACTTTGTGGTATGGATAAAACTAGTATGTTTAGGTATCCACATGAATTTAGTGGAGGTCAAAGACAGAGAATTGGCATAGCTAGAGCTCTTGCTATGAATCCTAAGTTTATAGTTGCAGATGAACCAACAGCTGCACTAGATGTTTCCATACAGTCTCAGATTTTAAATCTTATGTTAGATTTAAAAGAAAAATTTGGTCTTACTTATGTTTTTATATCTCATAACTTCAGTGTTGTCAAATCATTTTGTGATGAGATAGCAGTTATGTATTTAGGAAAAATAGTGGAGTATGGAAAGGCATCTGAACTATATAATAATCCTAAACATCCTTATACTCAGGCACTTATATCTTCAGTACCAATAAATCATCCTAATGATAAAAAGAAGAGAATTATTTTGGAAGGAAGTATGCCTAGTGCGGTAAATGTTCCTAATGGTTGTAGATTCCACACTAGATGTCCTTATAAAACAGAAAAATGTATGACTGAAGAGCCAAAGTGGAAAACTCTACAAAATGGGACACAGGTTGCATGTCATCTATATGAAAAATAAAATGAATATAGGTCAGAAATTATATAAAAATAATTAGATTGTATTTTAAAAACAAAATAAATTTTGATTAAAAGGGAGTATTTAAAAAAAATATTCCCTTTTTTATTGTTACTCATAAATGGCTTAAATAGTGTAAATTTAGGGATAAAGAGTAAACCTAAATATTTGATAACGGTACTAATAGTGTAGCATATTTCAAATAGTAAACACCTAAGATGTATTTATAATATAAAGCGAAAGAAAATTCAAATTTAATGATAATTTAACGACTTTTTGTGATATAATAACACAAAATGGACTTTTAAGAAAAAGGACATTTTAATTTTTTAAAACTTGTGGGATAAAATTTAAATATAGGGACGGAAAACGTCCTCAAGAAAATTTAGATAGAATAGAAAAAATTTTAGGAGGTATAACTCAATGAAAACAATAGGTATTTTAACAAGTGGTGGAGATGCTCCAGGAATGAATGCTGCAATAAGAGCAGTTGTAAGATCTGGTATATACTACGGATGTAAAGTATACGGAATAAACAGAGGTTATAAAGGTCTTTTAGAAGAAGATTTAACAGAAATGAACCTTTCTTCAGTTGGTGACATAATCCACAGAGGTGGTACAATATTAAAATCTTCAAGATGTGAAGAATTCAAAACAGAAGAAGGTAGAAAATTAGGGGTAAAAGTACTTAAAAAATATGGAATAGATTGCCTAGTTGTTATAGGTGGAGATGGATCTTTCAACGGAGCTAAAAAATTAAGCGAAATGGGATTCCCAGCTATAGGTATACCAGGAACAATAGATAACGACTTAGAATACACAGACTACACAATAGGATTTGATACAGCTATGAATACTGTAATAGATGCTATAGGTAAAATAAGAGATACTTCTTCTTCTCATGAAAGAGTAAACATAGTTGAAGTAATGGGTAGAAACTGTGGAGACTTAGCTTTATACGCAGGTATAGCAGGGGGAGCTGAAACAATAATAGTTCCAGAAGTAGACGTTAAATTAGATGAAATAGCTTTAAGATTAAAAACAACTCAGAAAAGAGGAAAAAGACATAGTATAATAGTTATGGCTGAAGGTGTTGAAAAAGTTGGTAGTGCAGCAGACCTTAAAAAAGTTTTAACTGAACAGGCAGGAGCAGATGTTAGAGTAACTGTTTTAGGACATGTTCAGAGAGGTGGTAGCCCAACTTCATTTGATAGAATACTAGCAAGTAGATTCGGATACAGAGCTGTTGAATTATTATTAGAAGGAAAATCTTCAAGAGTTGTTGGTATAAAAGATAACAAAATAATAGACTTAGATATACAGGAAGCTTTAGCTATGCCAAAAACATTCAATAGAGAATTATACGAAATGGCAAAAGTACTTTCTATATAATAAATATAAAATTAATAGAATTTGAAATAAGAGGAATAGGTTAGATTAAAAAATATAATATCAGTTATATTTGTAACAGATAATACATATATATACGGTGGATTACATCTTACGGTGCAAAATTTATCCATCTATATCAGGAGGAAATATGTTAAACGATATAAAAAGAACAAAAATAGTTTGTACACTAGGACCAGCATCACAGAGTGAAGAAGTTTTAAAAGAGTTAATGCTTAATGGATTAAATGTATGTAGATTCAATTTCTCTCATGGTTCTCATGAAGAACACAAAGGAAGAATAGATATGGTTAAAAAAGTTAGAGAAGAGCTAAACAAACCAATAGCTATACTTCTTGATACAAAAGGACCAGAAATAAGAACTGGTAACTTTGCAGACCCAGAAGTTCTTCTTGAAGAAGGATCTGAATTCACAATAACAATGGACGAAGTAGTTGGTACAAAAGAAATATGTACAGTAAGCTACAAAGGATTAGCAGATGACGTTAAAGAAGGCGACACTATATTAATAGACGATGGTCTAGTTGGACTTAGAGTTAAATCTGTTGAAAACGGAAATATAAAATGTATAGTAGAAAACTCTGGAATAGTTAAAAACCACAAAGGTGTTAACGTACCAGGTGTAAAAATAAACTTACCAGCTATAACACCAAAAGACGTAAGCGATATAGAATTTGGTATAAAAGAAGGTATAGACATGATAGCTGCATCATTCGTTAGAAAAGCTTCTGACGTATTAGCTATAAGAGAAATACTTGAAAAAAATAACGCTGGAGATGTTTTAATACTTTCTAAAATAGAAAACCAGGAAGGTGTTGAAAACATAGATGAAATACTACAGGTTTCAGACGGTATAATGGTTGCCAGAGGTGACCTTGGGGTTGAAATACCAACTGAAGAAATACCTATAGTTCAGAAAATGATAATCAAAAAATGTAATGAATTAGCTAAACCAGTTATAACAGCTACTCAGATGCTTGATTCTATGATAAGAAACCCAAGACCTACAAGAGCAGAAGTTACAGACGTTGCAAATGCTATATACGATGGTACAGACGCAATAATGCTTTCTGGAGAAACTGCTGCAGGTAAATACCCAGTAGAAGCTGTTAAAGTAATGGCTAGTATAGCTAAGAGAATAGAACAAACTTTAGACTACGATAGAATGTTAAAAGAAAAAGGTTCTAAAAATGTTACTGTTACAGATGCAATAAGTCACGCTACTTGTACTACTGCAGTTGACTTAAATGCTTCAGCAATAATAACATCTACTTCTTCAGGATATACAGCAAAAATGGTATCTAAATTCAGACCACAGGCTCCAATCATAGCAGCTACAAGCAATGAAGCAGTTATGAGAAGACTTGCATTAACTTGGGGTGTATATCCAATAAAATCTGCTTTAGCAGGAAATACAGATGAAGTTATAGAAAAATCTATAGAAGCTTCAATAGAAGCAGGATACGTTAAAAACGGAGAATTAGTTGTAATAACAGCTGGTGTACCTGTTGGTGTAAGCGGAACTACTAACTTAATAAAAGTTCACGTTATAAGTGAAGTACTTGGAAACGGTGTTGGTATAGGAAATGGTACTGTTGAAGGTAGAGTTAGAGTAGCTAATGATAATGGAGAAATAAAAGACTTTAAAAAAGGTGATATAATAGTTGCTAAAACAACTGATAAAGATATGAACTGCTACATAGAAGAAGCAGCAGCTATAGTTACAGAATTCGGTGGAATGACTTCTCATGCAGCAATAGTTGGATTAAACTTAAACACTCCAGTTGTTGTATCAGTAGCTGATATAACTAAAACTGTTAAAGATGGAGAGATAGTAACAGTAGATGCTAAAGCTGGTATAATATACAAAGGATCTTCAAGAGTTTTATAAGAATTTAATAGAATTTAAACATATAAAAAATGGGTTACTGTAAAATCAGTAGCCCATTTTTATTTATTTTTGTTTAAGTGTATCGTGTGGAATATCAAAGTAATTAGCAACAAAATAGATGAATGTTTTTGCTGCTGGAGATAGGTCTTTAAATTTTTTCATAGATATACCTATCGTTCTAAAATAATTTGGCTCTAGCGGTAAATACTGTAGTCTATTTTTTTCTCTTTTTATGGCAAGCTCAGGCAGTATACCAAATCCTAAGCCATTTTCTACCATTGATATGATAGAATAGTCATTTTGTGATAAAAATCTAAAAATGGGCTTTATATTTTCTTTTTTTAATATCTCAAATATACTATTGTCGTAAGAAAGATCGGGAAGTATGAAATCTTTGCCATTAAAATCTAATATTGTAAAACTATTTATATTTTCTATATTATATGATTTTGGAAATATTGCAACGTATTTATCTTCTAGGATTGGCAAAAATTCCAAATTTCTATTGGTGTCTATATTGTCTAAAGAGGAAAAGGTAAAGTCAACTTTTGATTCTAAAACCCAGTTGTATAAATCTGTGATACCGCCTTCTTTTAGGTTTATGCTTATATTTGGGTGTTCTAAGTTAAATTTATTTATAATATCTGGTAGCAAGTTTACGGAAATACTTGAAAGAGTACCTATATTTAACGAACCAACTTCTAGTCCTTTGATATTATATATGAACTGTTCTAGCTTTTCATTTTCAGACATAAGAGCTCTCACCTTTTGAAGAAAATCTCTCCCAATAGGCGTCAGATGAACGCCGTATCTATCTCTAATGAATAATTGAAGTCCTAGCTCTTTTTCAAGCCTCTTCATGGAATGACTTACACCAGACTGTGTATACCCAAGTAGCTCGGCTGTATATGAAATGTTATTTGTTTCTGCAACAGTAACAAATATTTTATAAGTATTTATATCCATTAAGTATCCCTCCTGATATTAATTTTTGTCATAACTATAATGAGAAAATGTCGCTTTTAATATATCAATTAAAAAAGTATACTATATGTGTAGTAGAAATTCAACCGAATAACACCAAATGAACAGCTTTTCACTGGGTATTCTGGGATTAAGCCCATGAAAGGTAAAAGTAAAAAGTAATTATGCATAAAATCAACAACTGAGCTGGTTGATAATATGCCTATCTGTATGGAGTTATATGTTATAACACCCCAAAATGAGTCTTATAAAATAAAAAGTGCTGTTACATGCGAGCTTGGTAACTCTCTTGTAACAGCACTTTTTCTATATATAAAATCTACTATTAATGACTATCTATTTAAGAGTGTATAATCAATATTTTCCATTATTAGTTTACTAGTAGTATTGAACTTATAGACAAACTCCTCTCCAGCTTCGACGTGTGTTATAGAAATATGTTCTGTTGTAAATCAATCTCACGTCTCCAGATTGTCGAGTTCGTTTTGTCTATAAGATTCAATACTGAAAGTTAATCATTAGCGATGGAAAATATTGATTTATACACTCTTTATAAGCTAGTAAATTAATAATAGATTATATAGAAAAAGTTGTAATCTGCGAGATATAGCATAAATATGCTTATATATGTAAGAATTTGATGATTTAGAAGAATTTTGCTTAATCATATGTTTACATGTAAGTTAAATTTGTAAAATAAAAAAAGAGCTGTTTAAATTAAATTTTTATAGGAAAATATCTAACTTGGAGGATTGAAAGACATAGACAAAACTCGTTCGACAATCTGGAGACGTGCAGTTTTTTTGAAACAAGAGATTTTACTCGTATACACGTCGAAGCTGGAGAGGAGTTTGTCTATGTTTTCAATCCCCGATAGATATTAGCTATAAATTTTTATTTAAGTAGCTCTTTTTTATTTTTAAATATTAATTACATGTTTTTAACTGCAGCAGTAAGTCCAGGAACTAACTGTTTTTTTCTTGAAACGCATCCTTCAACGAATACTCCCTGAGCTCCTTCAACGTTAAATGCTTCAGATATTACAGCATCTGGAGCTTTGTATATTAGGTAAGAACCTTCTTTGATTATATCAGTAACTGCAAGAACTAATAAATCAAAATCAGTAGAGTTTATGTAGTCAAGGAACTGATCCTGTTTAGCGAATATAGAGTCTATATCAAGAGTGAATACCTGACCTATACCAACTGATTTACCACTCATATCAAATTTTTTGAAGTCCATGTTTACTATTTCTTCTATTGAGTATTCGTCAAGAGAAGTTCCGTATTTGAACATGTCCATTCCGTATTTTTCCATGTCAACACCAGCTATTTTAGCTAGGTCTTCACAAGCCTGTTTGTCTAATTCAGTAGTTGTAGGTGATTTGAATATTAATGTATCAGAAAGTATAGCTGATAGAAGAAGTCCTGCTATTTCAGTAGGTATTTCTACGTTGTTTTCTTTGTACATGTTGTATATTATTGTACAAGTACATCCAACTGGCATTAATCTTACTGATAGAGGAAGATCTGTTTTCATTCCACCTAATTTGTGATGGTCAACTATTTCAAGAAGATTAGCTGATTCAAGTCCATCTGCACTCTGTCCATATTCATTGTGGTCAACTAATATAACGTCTTTTTTAGGTAATTTAGCTAAATCAGCAGCTGATAATAAACCAACTACTTTTTCTTCAGCATTTACAACAGGGTAAAGACATTTTTCGCAAAGATCAAGGTCTTCTGCATAAGCACATTCACATACCGCACAATCACAAGCTTCAACTAATGATTCTATGCAAGCACAGTGGTTTATTGTGTTTGAAGTTTTGTAGTTGTTTGTTGGAACTGTTATAACAGAAACACCATTTCTTTCTGCTTTAGCTTTTAATTCATCAGATATTTCTGTATTAGAAGTAAGTATTATTAAAGCAGCTTTGTTGTCTATAGCGTATTCTATAGCTTCAAATCTGTTTCCTACTATAACTATATCTCCTGATTCAAGAGTTTCCATTACTGTTTCCATATCAAATGAAAGAGTGAATACTCTACCACTTATTTTTTCTGAACAATTAACTACTACAGAACCATCAAGGTTTTTGCATATGTTAGTTATTGTAGTGTCTATTGTTTTGAAGTGCTGATGAAGTAATTCTTCAGCTATTTTCTTTAATGATACGCATCCAGCGAATTTTCCTTCTTCATCTGCAACTGGAATAGCTTCAACACTTCTGTTATTCATTAGGTTGTAAGCTTCTAATAGTGAAGAAGAAACAGTTAATATGTTTTCTGTATCTAGGCAAAGGTCTTTAACCTGAGCTTTAACTCCATCTATTAATTTAGGAGCGTCTACTTTAAAGTAGTTAAGAGCGTATTCTGCTTCCCTTCTAACTTCTCCTAGTGCACAAGCTACTGCATCCTGTCCTAAAGCTCTTTTTAAATTTGCATAAGCTATAGAAGAGCAGATTGAATCTGTATCTGGGTTTTTATGCCCGAAAACTAATATACTCATCGGTATAATCTCCTTTCAATTTTGGTAATTTGAATTTGTGAATTTCATAAATTTATTATAACATATTAGCTCGAATTCTTTGTCATTCTTAAAGAAAATATAACGGTAAAAATTTATTAAAACAGTAAGATAATATTTTTCTAGAGTGGTATGAGAGAAATTAAATTTAAGAATAAGAAAAAATTGAAAGAAATAAAAATTTAAGTGCAAAAAAATTATAAAAAATTTGAAAAAATTGCGCAAAAGGGAAAACGATTGATATCTTGCAAAATACAGAAATGTCTAAAATAAGGAAAACTCCACAAAAAAGAATGATAAAAAAATATCAAAAAAAGTGTTGACTTATACCTAAAATAGGGCTATTATATACTCATCGAAAGAAACAAAAAAAGATTAAAGCCTTGATAAATCAAAGGTTTATAGAAAAAAACTATAATTTAAATTTTTGTTAAAAAGTAGATAAAATTTAACAACGAAAACATTAATTTTAACAAAATAAATATCAAACGGAGGAAAAAAACAGATGACTAAGGAAGCTAAAAAAGTTGAAGAAAAAGTAGTAAGTCCAGAAATCGTAAAAGATAAAGAATCTTTTGAATTAAGACTTGCAGAAGTAAGAGCAGCTCAGAAAGAGCTAGCTAAACTTAATCAGGAACAGGTAGACAAAATATTCTTAGCAGCAGCAACAGCAGCTAACCAGGCTAGAATACCTCTAGCAAAAATGGCACATGAAGAAACTGGAATGGGTGTTGTTGAAGATAAGGTTATAAAAAACCACTTTGCATCTGAATATATATACAACGCATATAAAAACGATAAAACTTGTGGCGTTATAGAAGAAGATAAAGCATTTGGATTTAAGAAAATAGCAGAACCAATAGGTGTTTTAGGAGCAGTTATACCAACAACTAACCCAACATCAACAGCTATATTCAAAATATTAATATCATTAAAAACAAGAAATGCTATAATGATATCTCCTCATCCAAGAGCTAAAAAATCTACAATAGAAGCAGCTAAAATAGTTCACGAAGCAGCTGTTAAAGCTGGTGCTCCAAGAGGATGTGTAGCTTGGATAGATGAACCATCATTAGAATTAACTAACTTATTAATGGCTGAAGTTGATACAATATTAGCAACAGGTGGACCTGGAATGGTTAAATCAGCTTATTCTTCAGGAAAACCAGCTATAGGTGTTGGTGCAGGTAACGTTCCAGCAATATTAGATGAAAGCTGTGACGTAAAAATGGCTGTAAGTTCAGTAATAATGTCTAAATCATTTGATAATGGTATGATATGTGCATCTGAACAGTCAGTAATAGTACCAGAAAAATTATACGATGAAGTTAAAAAAGAATTCATACATAGAGGAGCTTACGTTCTAAACGCAGATGAAGCAGATAAAGTAAGAAAAATAATACTTAATGAAGCTGGTGCAGTAAATGCTAAAATAGTTGGACAGAGACCATGCACAATAGGTAAAATGGCAGGAATAAACGTACCAGAATCAGCAAGAATAATGATAGCAGAAGTTGATGAAGTAGAATTCGTTGAACCATTTGCTCACGAAAAATTATCTCCAGTTTTAGCTATGTACAAATATAAAACATTTGATGAAGCTGTTTACAAAGCAGAAAGATTAGTTGAACAGGGTGGATACGGACATTCTTCAGCATTATATGTTGATACTATAAAACATCCAGAAAAAGTTGATCAGTTCACTAATGCATTAAAAACTTGTAGATTAATAATAAACTCTCCATCATCTCAGGGTGGTATAGGTGATTTATATAACTTCAAATTAAAACCATCTCTAACTTTAGGTTGTGGATCTTGGGGTGGAAACGCAGTTTCTGAAAACGTAGGAATAAAACACTTAATCAATATCAAGACTGTAGCTGAAAGGAGAGAAAATATGCTTTGGTTTAGAGCTCCAGAAAAAGTTTACTTCAAAAAAGGTTGTATGGGAGTAGCTATGAGAGAATTCAAAGAAGTAATGAATAAGAAAAAAGCTTTCATAGTAACAGACTCATTCCTATATAAAAATGGATATACAAAAACAATAACAGATTTACTAGACGAAATGGGAATAGTAACAACTACATTCTATAACGTTGCTCCAGACCCAACACTAGCTTGTGCTAAAGAAGGTGCAGAAGCAATGAGAGCATTTGAACCAGACCTAATAATAGCAGTAGGTGGAGGTTCAGCAATGGATGCTGGTAAGATAATGTGGGTATTATATGAACATCCAGAAGTAGATTTCCAGGACTTAGCAATGAGATTTATGGATATAAGAAAAAGAGTTTATACATTCCCTAAAATGGGTGAAAAAGCTTACTTCTGTGCAGTACCAACATCAGCAGGTACAGGTTCTGAAGTTACTCCATTCGCAGTTATAACAGATCAGGATACAGGTATAAAATACCCTCTAGCTGACTACGAATTAATGCCAAACATGGCTATAGTAGATGCTGACTACATGATGCAGATGCCAAAAGGATTAACAGCAGCTTCAGGAATAGATGCTTTAACTCATGCATTAGAAGCTTACGTATCAATGTTAAGAACAGAACCAGCAGATGGTATGGCATTACAGGCTGGTAAAGCAATATTCAACTACTTACCAAGAGCTTACAATGATGGACCAGTAGATCCAGAAGCAAGAGAAAAAATGGCTTTAGCTTCAACAATGGCAGGTATGGCATTCGCAAATGCATTCCTAGGTGTTTGCCACTCTATGGCACATAAATTAGGAGCATTCCACCACGTACCACACGGTATAGCAAATGCATTATTAATATGTGAAGTAATAAAATACAACTGCTGTGAAGCTCCAGCTAAAATGGGTACTTTCCCTCAGTATAAATACCCAGATACAATACAGAGATATGCAGAATTTGCATCATTCTGTGGAATAACAGGAAAAGATGATAAAGAAAAAGTAGCTAACTTAATAAAAGCAATAGAAGATTTAAAAGCTAAATTAAATATACCAAAAACTATAAAAGACTTTGGTGTAGATGAAGCTAAGTTCCTAGAAACTTTAGATGAAATGACTGAACAGGCATTTGATGACCAGTGTACAGGAGCTAACCCAAGATATCCATTAATGAGCGAAATAAAAGATATGTACTTAAAAGTATACTACGGAAAATAAGAGTAGCTCTGTAATGAGATAGATTTTAAAACCGATTTAAAATTAATAATTTTTACATAATACTAAAAACCAAAAGAAAAACATAATCCAATATATAGTCTAAGATAACCGAGAATAAAAAGAGCTATCGCATTAACACTTGAGAAGGTGTTCTGCGGTAGCTCTTTTTTTAGTTTATGTATTCTTTTTTTAGTAGCATTAGAGCTTTTCTTTCTATTCTAGATACTTGTACTTGGGATATACCTAAGATTTCACCTGTTTTTGCTTGTGTGAAGTCCTCAAAGTATCTCAGTTTCATGACCTTTTTTTCTAGGTCTGGCAGCTCGTCTATGATTTCATTTAGCTCTATTAGTTCTGTGTATGGAATGTTGTCCTCTCTTATTATGTTGTTAGATAGATCCAGCTGTGTGTACTCGTTTTCTGCGTCGTATGTGTTGAAGTATTCAACTGGTGATAGTGCTATTAGAGCTGATTTTATTTTTTCTATTGGTATGTTTAGTTCTTTGGATATTAACTGCAGCTCAGCTTCTTTGCCTGTTTTTTTGAAGTATTGTGTTTTGTATTTTCTAACTTTCCAACCTATGCTTTTTAATTCTCTGGATATTTTGATTATTCCATCATCTCTTAAAAATCTTTTAATTTCACCCTCGATTAATGGAACTGCATAGCTAGAGAACATATTTCCTAGAGCAGGATCAAATCTTTCAATAGCTTTTACAAGCCCAATGCAGCCAAGTTGGTAAAGGTCGTCGCTATCTAGGCTGCTGAAAGAGAATTTTGCTACAGCTTTTTTCACTAGACCTATGTTTAGTTTTATCAGTTTGTTTTTTGATTTTAAATCACCTTTTTGAGCTAGTGAGATTAAATATAGAATCTCATCGTAGCTTATAACTTTATTATAGAATTTGCTTTTCTTAGAACTTGTCATGTTTAGAAACTCCCTATTAAAAAATTTCTAAATGATGATCGTGCACAATTATCGATTTAGCTTATATATATATTCTAACAAAAAAAACTACAAAAATCTTTGTAGGAATTTGTCGAAATTTGTCGAAATTGCGCCTGGAATAGGAAATATTCTGAAAATAAGAAATTATGAATATGAAAAAGAGAAGTGACCATAATAAAAATAGAATAACTTTTTAGTTGAGATTTGGAAGGGAGAGATGACATTGAAAGTTGGTATACCTAAAAAAATATCAATAAAATACAATGCGTATCTATTGGATGAAACAGATTCTACAATAACAATAGAAACATCCGAGGAAAGTATGGAACTCATACAAGATATACGTTTGGCTACTGGTAAAGAACCGATTATAGTAAAAGGTGATAAAGAAGAAATCAAAAGGAAGATAGGTGTAAGGTATGATTCTAAAATGGAAAATAACGATGACAGAGCTCAAAAGTTATTTAAAAATATAACAGAATTTGCAATACAGCAAAATATAAGTGATATCCATATAGAGCCTTTTGAAGAAGAATTTAGAATTAGGATGAGAAGAGACGGAAAGCTAGAACTTTATGAAAATATATCAATGGCTTTTTATCCAGAAGTAGTATCTTTTATCAAATTAAAATCAGGAATGGACATAGCTGAAAAGAGATTACCACAGGATGGAAGATTAGAAATATTAGATAAAGATAATAGTGTGGACGTAAGAGTTTCATCTGTACCAACTGTAAACGGTGAAAAAATAGTTATGAGGATTTTAAATAAGAAGATATTTATAGAAAATATCTCAAAACCAGATTTTACTGAAGATGAAATGAAACTTGTATCAGAGATTATATCTAAAAAATCGGGAATAATACTTGTATGCGGACCCACAGGAAGTGGAAAAACAACAACAGTATATTCAATTATTAAAAAACTTATGGACTTAGAGAGAAATATCACTACAATTGAAAATCCGATTGAATATAAGATAAAAGGTATAAATCAGATTCAAGTAAATGAAAAGGTAGGATTAACATTCGAAAAAGGGCTTAGATCAATACTTAGACAAGACCCGGATATAATAATGATAGGAGAAATAAGAGATACAGAAACAGCCGAAATAGCTGTCAGAGCTGCTATAACAGGACATTTGGTTATAAGTACAATTCATACCGAGGATGCTATATCAACAATAATAAGGTTGAATGATATGGGAATAAAAGCGTATTTAATAAAAGCATCTCTAATAGGTGTTATTTCTCAAAGACTAGTTAGAAAAAAATGTATTTGTTGTAAAAATATCCCTGGAATCGTTGAAAAATGCGAACTATGTAAGGGAAGAGGATATATTGGGAGAATGGCTATACATGAAATCATGGAAATAAATGAGGATATTAAAGAAACAATAAAGGATAATTTTGATAAAAATAAAATCAAAATTGTAGCTGATAAATCAGGTATGATTAGCTTTGAAAGTAGTATCAAAAAGCTTGTAGAAAATGGTGTATTAGATGAAAGAGAAGTACGTAACTTGGTTTAAAGACATAAAAATAAATGAATTTGATAATTTGGATTTGTACGCATTTATCAAATTAAAAAAAGAAAATAGCATAAAAAGTAAAGAACTTAGGGTTATGTGTAGTCAAATGTCAATACTTTTGGAATCTGGAGCAGGTATAGATAATATACTTGAAGCAATATTAGAACAACAAAAGAAAAAATATAAAGAGAACCTTTCATTAGCAGTAAGGAATATAAAAAAGGGATATTCCATAGAAAATTCCTTTAGAAGTAGCGATTTATTTAGTGAATTCTTTTACAATATGATAAAATGTGGAGAAAATTCAGGCAGATTAAGCAACGTACTAAAAGATATGTCTAACTATTATGAAAGAGATTATAGAGTTAAATCCAAGCTAAAATCAATAATGATTTATCCTACGATATTATTGATAATGATGATAGTTGCTCTAATTTTTATAATGTATGCAGTGATTCCAAATTTTGCATTAGTATTTGAGAGTAATAATATAAAACCACCTTTATTTAGTTATTTGGTGATAACAACAATGATGTTTTTTAAAGAGTATATAAATATTTTGATTCCTGTAATTATTATAATAATTAGCCTATTGTACATAGCTATAAAAAGTAATGAGAATAATATAGAAAAGTTTGATAGGATAAAAAGTACATTTCCTATCTTGAAAAATTATTATTTAATGTCTGTAACAGCAGCTTTTTCGAGGAATATGTACCTTATGCTAAAAAGTGGAATACCGCTTGTAGAAGCTATAAAAATATCATCTGATATAACAGGAAATATATATATTCAAAAGAAATTAGAAATATCTATTAGGTATATCAACAAAGGTAATGGTATCTCAAAATCCATAGATTTAGCAGGAATTTTTCCTAAGATATTTATATCTATGCTCAAAAATGGTGAGGAAAGTGGAAATATAGAAAAAAGTTTCCAATATATAAACAACTTTTTTGAAAATGAGTTAGATATAATGACAGATCGAATTGTTAGATTAATAGAGCCAGCTATGACAATAATAATGGGGTTTGTTATAGGAGCATTGATAATTGCCATAGTTATGCCTATGTTTGACACAATAACAGCTATTTAAAAAGTTATTCTAAAGTAAAAAATCATGACTAATTAGAAGTAATACTGTAATGTCCGGCGGTTGATTAAACCGCCGGATAAAAATTAGGGGGAATAAAATATGAAACTTAATAATATTTTTAAATTAGATAAGAGAAAAAAAGAGATCCAAAAAAGACCAGGATTTACATTAGTAGAAATGATAATAGTTGTAACAATTCTTGGTATTTTAGCGAGTGTTGCAATAGTCAAATACGGTAAAGTAGAATCAAATGCCAAGAAAAATATAGATTATACAAATGCATCAAATATAGCCTCAGCAGCTATAATTGCTATGAGCGAGGGGATACCATCAAGCCAGATAACAGTTAATAATTTGGTTACTAAAGGATATTTAAACAGTGAACCAAAACCACAAAGTGTAGATGCAGAAGGTTTTGTTATAGAAACAAATGATGATGGTAAAAATATTACAATTAAGGCTGGAGAGAATGTAATGTATCCAAAGCCAGAAGTAAAAGGAGAGAATAGTTTAAAAGAATAAAATATAAATTTGTGTATTGGAGAAAATAAAATGATAGGTAGAAAAGAAGAGGTTCATTTAAATATATATCCGACAAAATATAGTTGTAAGATAATATTCTTTAAACAAGACAAGAATAAAATTGAAATATTGTCTGAAGTTGATAAAAAAATTTCGATGGATAATAGAGTATTTATAGAAAAAGGAGCTAGAGAGGAATATATAGATGAAATATCAAATTATATTTTAAATGAAGAATTAAAATATAGTAAATGCAAATCTATCTTCATAAATATACAAGAAAATGATATTATACTAAAAAATATAAAGATAGATTCTGATATAAAGCAAAAAGTAATAATTAAGGCTGTGGATATAGAGATTAAGGAATTTTGTAATAATTCCATAAGTAATTATTGTATAGATTACAAAAAGGTGTATAATGATGGTGTTGATACAGAGGTACAAGTAGTATTATTTCCAAAGAAATACATAGATCTATTTTCTGAAATATGTGATCGAATAGGGATTGAAAAAAGAGCTATGCACACCAACTTCAACCTATTGGAAAAATTAATAAAAAAGAATGGGGTAAAAGTAATGAATAGTTTAGAATTTGGTGTAGTAGAGTTTAGAGAAAAAGACTTAGTAATAAGCATATTTTCAGATGGAGTGATAAAAAGCAGCTACGTCATCAAAAAAAGCGAATTCACTCAGGAAATAGGGGAAAGTATATTTGGAAACTGTGAATCAATATTAACCTTAGGTGACAAAGGTATCGAGGATATAAAATTAGTCCAAGAATTCTCTAAAATTATGGACATAGACTTCGGAAATGATATTGAATACACAAAAAACTACAAAAGGGTATCTTCTAAAGAATACTTCAACATAACAGCCAAAAGAATAAATTAGGGGAGGTAAAAAGATGGACAGTAAAAAACATAGGGACATATTAAACAGTTTCAAACCAGAGGTAGCAGACGGCAAAGTGGGAGTAGTTATATTTGAGGACAATCATATAAAAGTACAGGTCTACTCAAACAAAAAAATACAAAGAGAGTATTCTATGAAAAAGAAAGACTTCACATATGAAGTGGGATTAGTTGTACTTAATGGTGTAACAAGAATAGTTGTATTTGGAGATAATACGATTGAAGACGCAAAAATAATAAACCTTATAGCAGACATAAAAGACATAGACCTTGAAGATGAAGAGGAAATCTGTATTAATATGAAATCACAAAATTCTGACGAAAATACAAAAAAATATATGAACTAAAATAAAAAAGGATTAAAAATATAATCTTATATTTTTAGTCCTTTAAATTTATAAAAAATATTCTAATAATGGTGATGACGATGTTGAAGAAAAAAGACGAGTATAAATTAAAAGACTACTTCGAATACAATAAAAAAAATAGCATAAGTATAACTAGAATTGTATCCTTAGTTCTTATAGGTATAATCACTATTAATATATTTAGCAGCATAAGGGAAATAAAGGATATGCAAAGCTATATTTTGGGAAATAGTGATAGCAAAGAGATATTGAGTAATTCAAAAGAAGAACTAAAAAGTATTGAAAATACAGAAGATAAAAATATAAATATAGGAAATGTTAGGAAAATATTTGAAGTTGCTGGAGTAGAAAATATAGACAGTATATACATAGACCAAAACACTACAAATGTCATAGGCAAAACCAATGACATGAAAATTATAGAAAAACTTATGAAAAATAAATTGCTAAAAGGCGCTCATGTCAAAAGAATCGAAGGCAGAGATTTATATAAATTTGAAATAGATTCAGGAGATGATTTTTAGCATGAAAAACAATAAAAAACAATTAAACAAAATTATATTCCTAATACTAATATTGCTAGCAACAAAAATAACAGTTATAAATCCTATAGAAGAGAAGAAAAACACATTAAAAGCAGAAAAAAGCAAAATTGCTCAGGATATAGAGGACGTAGAAAAATACAAAAAACAAGCTGCAGAAATAAAACAGCTTGAAAAAAGAAAAAATAGCAAAAAACTATTCTCTGAAAAAGACGACGTAATAGAAATTCAAAAGGCAATAAGTAAAATTGTATACGTGGAAAGCATAGAAAACCTAATGGAGATTGATGAAAATGGATTAGAAGTATCTAAAATCAATCTAAAATTCACTGGAACATACAACGAGATATTTAGGGGAATAGATACACTAAAATCAAAAGGACTATCAGATATGATAAGAACAATATCTATATCAAAAATATCAAAGCCAATAATTCCAGACATAGAAGAAATAGATCAAACCACAGATAACAGCCCTAAAAATACCACAGAAACAAAATTTGAATGCACATTAAAGCTCTACAAAAAATAAAAAAACTCCTTTGTCAAATGAAAATGAAATAATAGTAGATTGATTGCAAAAAAAATGATAAAATATAGAGATGTGCATAAACTTAATAAAAAGATAAGGGAGTGAAAAAATTTGCTATTAAATAGAAACGATAAATGCTACTGTGGAAGCGGTAAAAAATATAAAAACTGCTGTATGGAAAAAGACATAGAAAGGGAAAGAGCAGAAAGAAAAATAAAAATGGTAGAAGAAGCTCAGTTAAAATACCTTGAAACATACTCAAAAATAACTAACTTTGGTAAAGAAGAAAGATTTGCAGAGTACAGAAAAAGCGCTGAAGACATATTCTACATAATAAACAGCGAAACTGTAAAAAATAAATTTGAAAAACTATTCAATACATTCTTCATAAGTGACTGCTTACTTGAAGGATCAAAAACACTAACTCAGGTATACGCAGCTGAAAACAAATCAACTGACAAAGAATTAAGAGTAATGAACAGCTTAATAAATTCTTACATCAGCGTATATACAGTAGAAAAGAAAGAAAACGACAAAGCTATATTAAAAGACTGTATACTAGATGAAACTGTGACTGTAGACGATATAAAAGTTCTAAAAGACATCACAGAAGGCGACAGTATGATAGCTAGATTAATAGAAGTAAATGGATTAAGAATATTCATAGATGTAGCCTTAAAAATAGACAACGCATCTAAAGAAATAATAGTTGAAGATATGAACAATATCTATGAAAACAACAAAAAAGACTGGCCAAACGAAAAAATATTCTTAGCTTACAACACTTACCAGTTCTACAAATACCTACAGCAGATACTAGATGAGGAAGTAGCTAGCTATATAATGGAAAAATTAAAATCAAGAACAGAAGAAGTTGTAAACAATGATGTAGAAGACGATGGAAGTGTAGCATCAATAATAAGCAGACTTGCTGATGAAGACTGCAAAGAAAAATGCTTAGAATTCTGGAAAGAATACGAAGCTAGCCACGAAGATATAAAAGGATCTGAATCAGGATGGGCAGCTGCAGTAGAATACGTAATCAAAAAAGAAAACGGAATATCAGCAACTCAGCAGCAGATATCTGAAAAATATAAAATAAGCCCAAGTACAATAGGAAAAAGAGCAAAAGAATTAAAGGCTTAATTATAAATAATCGACGATATCAATAAATAATAACAATTAAAATAGTCAAAAAATAAAATTTTTTATATCGGTACCAAAGATGTTATAGTATAATGTAGTTAAATAGATAAACTAGATAACATCTAAAAAGAGAGGGTATAAAATTATGAGTTTAAAATTAGGAAATGCCATAGCAGTGGCTACAGACTATATAAAATCAAATCCAGCTGTACCAGTTTACAAAGATGGAGAAAATCTATATGCTGTTATATACCATATAGAAATTGGTTACAACAAAAACCACGAATCTAACGTAAAACAGTACATAATAATAGATTACAAAGACTTTTCTTTATCAGAAGCAGAAAGAAACGAACTAATAGAACTAGCTAAATCTTACTGCGAATCAAAAGGTATAGAAAACGATGAAAATCTTGAAATAAACTTACTTGACAATGAAGAAGCAGAAAACTTCATAGAAAAAGTATTTAACAATATGAAAGTAATAAGAGGTCTTATAACTAAGAAGTGTTAAGGTCGTCTAACTAGTTTGTATTTAATTAATGTCGAATGGCATGATTGCTGTTCGGCATTATTTTAAATACCGATTTTTAGACGGCCTTTTTTAAGGTCGAAATTTAGAAAGGAGAAAATTATGCTAAGAGTATCAAACTTAAAGCTTACAATAGATGAAGATATAAACATACTAAAAAAATTAGTAATAAAAAAACTAGGCATAAAAGAAAATGAACTATTAAAATACAGCATATACAAAGAGTCAATTGATGCTAGAAAAAAAGGCAATATGATGTTTGTATACACTGTAGACGTAGAATTAAAAAACGAAGAAAAAATATTAAAAAGAAAACATAAAGATGTAGTACAGGTAAAACAGAAGTCATACATAGGTGTTAAGAGTGGAAATATAGAGCCAAAAGGAAGAATTGCGGTAATAGGTAGTGGACCTGCTGGGTTATTTGCATCTTTATTATTAGCTCAGAATGGATACTGCCCTATCATGATTGAAAGAGGATCAGACGTAGATAAAAGAACTGATGATGTAAACAACTTCTGGAAAAATAGAATCTTTAATAAAAAATCAAATGTACAGTTTGGTGAAGGTGGAGCTGGAACATTCTCAGACGGAAAGCTAACTACAAGAGCTAAAGATATAAGATGTAGAAAAGTACTTGAGGAGCTTGTAAACCACAATGCACCAGATGAGATACTATACTCTCACAAGCCACATGTAGGAACAGATATACTAAAAAATGTCGTTAAAAACATAAGAGAAGATATAAAACACCTTGGAGGAGAGGTTAGATTTGAATCTCAGGTGACAGATATATGTATAGAAAATAATAAAATAACTAGTATAACAATAAATGACAGCGAAAAAATAGAAGTAGAAGCAGCAATCCTTGCAATAGGACACAGTGCTAGAGATACTTATGAAATGTTATACAAAAGAGGAGTCACAATAATTCAAAAACCTTTTGCTATAGGGGCGAGAATAGAACATCCTCAGCATATGATAAACAAATCTCAGTATGGAGAATACTTCAACCATCCTAGACTTGGAGCTGCGGACTATAGATTAATTGAGCATACATCTAATGGAAGAACAGCTTACACATTCTGTATGTGTCCTGGTGGAAGTGTAATAGCATCTGCATCAGAAGAAAATGAGGTAGTAACAAATGGAATGAGTGAGCACAGTAGGGACAAAGAAAATGCAAACAGTGCGCTTTTAGTAAACGTATCTCCTGAGGACTTTGACAGCGACTACCCACTAGCAGGGGTTGAATTCCAAAGAAAATACGAACAGCTTGCTTTCAAACTAGGTGGAGAAAACTACAACGCACCTGCTCAGCTTGTTGGAGATTTCTTAAAAGACAAAGCATCTACAAGCATAGGAGATGTAAACCCTTCATACAACCCAGGTATAACTCTGACATCTCTTGATGAGTGTTTACCAGGATTTGTAGTTGAAACTATGAAAGAAGGAATTATAAAGCTTGGAAGAAAATTAGAAGGATTTGACATGCATGATGCAATACTTACTGGAGTTGAAACAAGATCATCTTCTCCAATAAGAATTGTAAGAAATGAAGAAACTCTTGAAGCTATGAATGTAGCAGGACTTTACCCATGTGGTGAAGGTGCTGGATATGCAGGAGGAATAGTAACTGCAGCAGTAGATGGAATAAAATGTGCTGAAAAAATAATCGAAAAATACAAAAGTGTAAAGTAAAAATCTATAGTTGACAATCAAAAAATTAGAAATAATAAAAAAATAAAATGTTAAATTTGTTATGCCTTTTTAACATTTTTAACATAGATTTAACTAAACAAATCCTTGAATTTGATATCATAAAATTAATGTGCAAAAAGGAAAACGAATAGAAACAATCTATAACAGAGGAGGAGATTTTTTTGAGCATAGTAATAAGTCTAATGGGAGGACTTGGTCTTTTCCTATATGGTATGAACCTTATGGGGGAAGGATTACAAAAATCTGCCGGGACAAGATTAAAAGCGATTATAAAACTTTTGACAAGTAATATATTTATGGGAGTACTTGTAGGTACAGGTGTTACAGCGGTTATACAGAGTTCAAGTGCTACTACAGTAATGGTTGTCGGATTTGTTAATGCAGGAATCATGACATTAAAACAAGCAATAGGAGTTATAATGGGTGCTAATATAGGTACAACTGTTACTGCACAGTTGGTATCGTTCAACCTTAATGGTATGGCTCCAGTAGCTTTAGGTATAGGGATAGTACTTTACTTATTTGGTAAAAATCCAAAAGTAAAACATATATCAGAAATCCTTATAGGATTTGGTATGTTATTTACAGGTATGGAATTCATGAAAGACGCTGTTGAGCCTTTAAGAGATTACAAAGGATTCACAGATATGTTAGTTTCATTTGGACAGTATCCAATCTTAGGATTATTACTAGGATTTGGTATAACTGCTATAGTACAGAGTTCAAGTGCTTCAATGGGTATGCTAGTTGCATTAGCAGCTGAAGGACTAATACCTCTAAATGCAGCATTACCAATACTTTACGGACAGAATATAGGTACTTGTGTTACTTCACTTCTTTCAAGTATAGGTGCAAATAAAAATGCCAAGAGGGCTGCGGTAATACACTTGATATTCAACGTACTTGGAACAGTATTATTCTTAATATTCCTTAATAAACCAGTTGTTTCACTTGTTACAGGAATGGACCCAGGAAATGTTGCAAGACAGATAGCAAATACTCATACATTATTCAACATAATATCTGTTTTAATATTACTTCCATTCAATAATATAATAATTAAAATGGCTATGAGAATAATACCAGACAAAGCTGAAGATGAAGAAGATATCAAAACAGTTAAATACATCGACGATAAGATGCTTGAAATACCTTCAATAGCTCTTATCAATACTATAAAAGAAACTTCAAGAATGGGTAAAAAAGCTAAAGAAAGCTTAGATTGCTCAATATCAGCGATAATTGAAAAATCTGATGAGTATTTAGGAAAAGTTTTCGTTAAAGAAGAAACTGTAAACGAGCTTCAGAAAATTATACTTAATTACCTTCTAAAATTATCAAAAACTGCAGCACTAGATGAAGATTCAAGAGAAGCTGTAGACAACCTATTCAACACAGTAAACGACATAGAAAGAATAGGGGATCATGCTAAGAACATAGCTGAACTTTCTCAGATAATGATAGATGGAGATTTAGAGTTCTCTGAACAAGGTAAGAATCAGCTAGAAGAAATATACAACTACGTAATATCTGCATATAGTAGTGCGTTAGAAGCATTTAAAAATGACGATATTAACTTAGCATATAAAGTATTCCGGATAGAAGAAAAAGTAGATATGATGGAAAAAACTTGTAGAGCAAGTCACATGTATAGATTAAACAACAACCTTTGTAGTATAGACAATGGTGTTGTATTCCTAGATATAATAACAGCTCTTGAAAGAGTATCAGACCACGCTGTTAATATAGCTAAGAGAGTAATTGCTCAGAAAAAACACGTTGTAGAATAAGATATAAATAACTTAGACTGTTACAAATTTTGTAGCAGTCTTTTTTTATTTTTTGAAAAACTCTCTCTTTTAAGTTTTAATTAAGCTAAGGAGAATATAATAAAACCATAGAAAAGATAAAGACAAAAAACTAATGTTTATCGATAAAACAAAACTAAAAAGAATGGAGTGGAAAAATATGAAACTAAAAAATAAAGGAATAGGACTAATAGTAGTAGTTGCGGTAATAAGTTCAATACTAGGGAGCTCACTTACATTATTCGCACTTAAAGATAAAATAGCAAGCAGTTCACAGTCATCAAACATAGTGGTTAGTGAAGGATCAAAGAGCCAGAACGTATACCAGGCAGTTGCTAAAAAAGCTACACCATCAGTAGTTGGTATAACAACAACTAGTGTAAGCCAGGACAATATGTTTGCAATACCACAGGAAACACAGGGTGTTGGTACTGGTATAATAGTTGACTCAAATGGATACATATTAACAAATTCACACGTTGTATCTGATGGAGATGCTACAAGTGTAAACGTACTATTCAGCGATGGTTCAGATATAAATGGGAAAGTAGTATGGTATGATTCTCAGATGGACTTAGCAATAGTAAAGGTTGATAAAACAGGACTTACAGCAGCAGAACTTGGAAATAGTGATGATGTAGCTGTTGGTGATATTTCTATAGCAATAGGTAATCCACTTGGATTAGATCTTCAGAAGAGTGTTACTCAGGGTATAATAAGTGGACTTGACAGAACAATAAGCACAGACCAGTCAACAAATATGACAGGATTAATCCAGACAGATGCAAGTATAAACTCTGGTAACAGTGGTGGACCATTACTAAACGAAAAAGGTCAGGTAATAGGTATAAACACAGCAAAAGCATCTCAGGGTGAAGGCTTAGGATTTGCAATTCCAATAAACACAGCTAAAAACATAATAAATGAAGTTATAAAAGATGGTAACTACGAAAAAGTTACTCTAGGTATAAAGGGAACAGACTTAGAAACATATGAACAGGCTGTTGGACAGGATTTAACAGGAGATAGTGGTGTATATGTAGCAGAAGTTACTTCAGGATCTTCAGCTGAAAAAGCTAAAATGGCAGCAGGAGATATAATAATAAAATTAGGCGATACTGAAATAACTAGTATGAATGATTTAAATAAAGCTCTATACAACTACAAAACTGGAGATAAAGCTGAAATAACAGTTTTAAGAAATGGAAGAGAACAGAAATTAACAGTTACATTCTCTAAATAGTTTATCAAAAATATCTTAGATATAAAAAATTATTTAAAAATGAAAATAACTAATTAAATACGAAATCCTTTTTTAAAAATATATATAACTCTAAAAAAGGCTACATAAAAATACGACCACAAAACCTAAATATTATGTAGCCTAAAAATACTGTAATGTATAAATACATTACAGTATTTTTTTGTCTTCAAAAATTGTAAAAAATATAAATAGTATAAAAAGTGGGAAGCGTAAAATAATAGAAAGTGAGTGTTTTCAACGTTTGTATGGGTAAAATGAGAAAACGATATCTTTTTGTTATTAATAAAATAATAACAATATTATATTGGTATTGCAGGTTTATCAAATATTATAGACTTTAAAAATCTCATATGATAATATTCAGATATAAGGTTATTGTTTTAGATAAGCGCAATTGATTTGCAATTATTATTTTATTTTCAAAGATAAATATTTTAGTAATGATTATATTTATCTTTTTTCTTTGCCCAAAAGAGTTAAATAATTGTCAATGGAATTGCTATATAGAATATAAAATTTAGGAGATGCATTTATGAAACCATTAGTTATTAACTTTCAGAAATGCAGCATACACGACGGACCAGGAATAAGAAGTACAGTATTCTTCAAAGGATGTCCACTAGAATGTGTGTGGTGTCATAATCCAGAAAGTCAGTCATATACAAAAGAAGTACTATACAACCGGGAAAGATGTGGAGCTTGTGGAAAATGCAAAGAAATTTGCCCACACGACGCAATCTACATGAAAGAAGGATGTGTAGGATTAAATAAAGATAAATGTGAACTATGTTCAACTTGTTTAGACTACTGTGTAAACAATGCTAGAGAGATTGTTGGAGATGAGTACACAGTAAAAGAATTATTAAAACTTATAGAAAAAGATAGAATGTTCTATGAAGAATCTGGCGGAGGAGTTACTTTATCAGGTGGTGAAGTAATGGTTCAGGATATAGATTTCATCTGTGAACTAGCTAGAGGATGTAGAAACAAAGGTATTGACGTAGCAATAGATACATGTGGATATGCACCTACAGAACACTACGAAAAAATACTACCATATGCTAATAGATTCTTATTCGATATTAAATTAGTAGACGAAGATAAACACAAGAAATTTACAGGAAAATCAAACGATTTAATACTTAAAAATTTAAAATTCCTAAATGATAATGGAGCATATATAAACATAAGAATACCATTAATCGGTGGGGTAAACGTTGACGATAATAATGAAGAAGTTATGAAAATGATAGAGCTTTTAAAACCTCTAAATATAAAAGCTGTCAACTTACTACCATACCACGATATAGGAAAACACAAATATACTAAACTAGATAAAGAATATGAAGGAAACGAATTTACTAAACCTTCAGATGAAAAAATGAATGAAATCAAAATGATTTTTGAAAACAATAATTTCCAAAATGTAAAAATAGGAGGATAATTTCATGGGAAGAGGAACTTTTGCAAGAACTAAAAAACTAAGAGAAGCAAGTGTAACAACTAAACCGCACATATCAATAGAAAGAGCGGTACTATTTACAGAAGCATACAAAAAATGGGAAGGTAGCGTTGAAATGCCAGTGTTAAGAGCTTTATCTTTCAAACACTTCATGGAAAACAGAACTCTTTGCATAAATGATGGTGAATTAATAGTTGGGGAAAAAGGTGACTCAGCTCAGGGTGCTCCTACATATCCAGAAATATGCTGTCATACAATAGAAGATATGAACGTAATGAACGATAGAGATATAGTTGACTTCTCAGTTACAGAAGAAGACAAGAGAATACAGGAAGAAATAATAATACCTTTCTGGGAAAAAAGACAGACTAGAAGAAAAATAGTTAACGCTATGTCTCCAGAATGGAGAAGAGCTTATGAAGCTGGTATGTTCACAGAATTCATGGAACAGAGAGCTCCAGGACACACTGTTTGTGGTGACATAATATACAGAAAAGGTTTCGCAGATCTTAAAAAAGATATAGAAACAGAAATAGCTAACTTAGACTTCTTAAACGATAAAGAAGCTTACGACAAAAAAGCTGACTTAGAAGCAATGGCTATAGCTTGTGATGCAATGATAGTATACGGTAAAAGATATGCAGAATTAGCTAGAAAAATGGCTGCTGAAACAACTGATGAACAGAGAAAGAAAGACTTATTATTAATAGCTGAAAACTGTGACGTTGTACCAGAACACGCTCCAAAAACATTCCATCAGGCAATACAGATGTACTGGTTCGTACACGTTGGTATAACTACAGAACTTAACACTTGGGATGCATTCTCTCCAGGTAGATTAGACCAGCACTTAAATCCATTCTATGAAAGAGATGTAGAAGAAGGAAGATTAACTAGAGAAGGTGCTCAGGAATTACTAGAATGTATGTGGGTTAAATTCAACAACCAGCCAGCTCCTCCAAAAGTTGGTATAACATTAAAAGAAAGTGGAACTTACGCTGACTTCGTTAACCTTAACACTGGTGGTATAAGACCAGATGGACAGGATGGTGTAAATGAAGTAAGTTACATAATACTTGATGTTATGGACGAAATGAAATTAATACAGCCAAGTTCAAACGTACAGATAAGTAGAAAAACTCCTCAGAAATTCTTAAAAAGAGCTTGTGAAATATCAAGAAAAGGATGGGGACAGCCAGCATTCTACAATACAGAAGCTATAATACAGGAACTTCTTAACGCTGGAAAAACTATAGAAGATGCTAGACTTGGTGGTACAAGTGGATGTGTTGAAACTGGATGCTTTGGTAAAGAAGCTTACGTTTTAACAGGATACATGAACTTACCAAAAATATTAGAATTAACATTAAACAATGGATTTGATAAATACACTGGAAAACAGGTTGGTATAGAAACTGGTGATCCAAGAGATTTCAAAACTTACGAAGAATTATTCGAAGCTTACAAAAAACAGTTACACTACATAGTAGATGTAAAAGTTAGAGGTAATGCTATAATAGAAAAAATATGTGCTGAACATATGCCTTGCCCATTAATGTCTTCAATAGTTGATGACTGTATAGCAAAAGGTAAAGACTACCAGAGAGGTGGAGCTAGATACAATACTAGATACATCCAGGGTGTTGGTATAGGTACAATAACTGACAGTTTATCTGCTATAAAATACAATGTATTCGACAATGAAAAATTCAGCATGGATACATTATTAAAAGCTATGGAAGCTAACTTCGAAGGATATGAAGCAGAACTTAACATGGTTAAAAACAAAACTCCAAAATACGGAAATGACGACGATTACGCAGATGATATAATGAAAGAAGTATTCAACTTATATCACGGTGAAGTAACTGGTAGACCAACAGTAAATGGTGGACACTACAGAGTAGATATGCTTCCGACAACTTGCCACGTATACTTCGGTGAAGTTATGGGTGCTAGTCCAAACGGAAGACTTGCTGAAAAACCAGTTTCTGAAGGTATATCACCAGAAAAAGGTGGAGATACTAACGGACCTACAGCTGTTATAAAATCTTGTGCTAAAATGGACCACTTAATAACTGGAGGAACTCTATTAAACCAGAGATTCGCACCATCAGTTGTTCAGGGTGAAGAAGGATTAGACAACATGGCTAACTTAATAAGAGCATACTTCAATATGGATGGACATCATATACAGTTCAACGTATTCGATAAAAATGTATTATTAGCTGCTCAGAAAAATCCAGATGAATACAAAGACTTAATAGTTAGGGTTGCAGGATACAGTGACCACTTCAACAACTTAAGTAGAGCTTTACAGGACGAAATAATAGGAAGAACTGAACAGAGCTTCTAAGAATAAACAAAATTAGTAACTTTCAGGGGATAGACTTTCTATCCCCTGTTATTATATTTTTTACTAAATTATTAAATTTTAATTATGATATCAAAATGATATAAAAAGTTGGAAAACGATAATAAAGATGCATTGGATAAATAACGCATACTTAGCTATAATAATATGTGTGAGGACAATGTCGAAATAAACTGTAAATAAAAAAAGTTTATATTTTTAAATTTTATTTTTTAAATTATACAATAAGGAGAGTTTTTGATTATGAAAACATTAGGATTAATAGGTGCAGGAAATATGGGAAGTGCTATGTTAGGTGGAATAGTTAAAGCTGGTCTTGTTAAACCAGAAAACATAACTGTTGCAGACCTTTATCAGCCATCTCTTGATAGAGTAAAAGCAGAACTAGGTGTAAACGTAACAACTGACTCAGCAGAAGTTGTTAAAAACTGTGACGCTTTTATAATAGCTTTAAAACCAAATATAGTTGAAGTAGCTTTATCTCCACTTGCTGAATTAGTAAGAGAAGATCAGTTAGTTATGTCTATAGCTGCTGGAAAACAGATAGCTCAGTTAGAAGCTATAGTAGGAGCTGACAAAAAAGTTATAAGAATAATGCCTAATACTCCAGCATTAGTATCAGAATGTATGGCAGGTATATGTGCAAACAAAAACGTTACTAAAGAAGAATTAGAAGAAGTTAAAACTATATTCGAATCATTTGGTGAAGCTGAAATAGTAACTGAAAAATTAATGGATGCTGTTACAGGTGTAAGTGGTTCTGGTCCAGCTTACGTATTCTTATTCATAGAAGCTATGGCAGATGCTGCAGTTCTTGAAGGAATGCCAAGACCTCAGGCTTACAAATTCGCTGCTCAGACAGTTTTAGGATCAGCTAAAATGGTTCTTGAAACTGGAAAACATCCAGGTGAATTAAAAGATATGGTTTGCTCTCCAGCAGGAACAACTATAGAAGCTGTTAAAGTTCTTGAAGATCTAGGATTAAGATCAGCAGTAATAAATGCTATACATGAATGCACAGAAAAATCTAAAGAATTAAGTAAATAATTATAATTGAAATATATGGGTGCCGTAGTTTTCTGCGGCATCTTTTTTTATGCAAAGAAGTAGGTTTATTTCTAGCTAGATTCCTTTTATAATTTGATAGATTTTTCTGCAAAACCAATCTTTTTTTAAGCTTGTCAGAATGCACCAGCTCCTCTCCAGGCTTCGAACTTTGCCTTTTCAAGCGGAGCTTTCAAAGCGTTGCAAAGTTCTGCAGATTGTCGAGTTTACAAGGTGCAATTCTTCCAAGGCAAAAGATAGGATTTTGCTAGAAAAATCTATCTATTTATAAAAGTTCACTAGCTGAGAAATAAACCTTTTAAAATAATAAAAAGATTGCTCGCAGAAAACTGCTGGCAACATATGATTTCTAATTATAATTATTTGCTTAATACTTTAGATAGAGGGAAATAGTTAGATGTGATATAATTTAATTAAAATAATAAGAGGGGTGATTCTATGGATTTTAGTAAATGTAAATACTGCGGAAGTAGGACGGATGTTTTTTATATGTTTGGAGAACCAGTTTGTTATGACTGTGCCATTGAATTACTTAATGAAAATGAAGATGTTAAGATAGAAAAAAGAAATGGAGAAGATGTATTCTATATAAAGAAAGCATTCTCAAAAGAAGAAGTATATGAGAAAGTTGAATGTATTTATGAAGCATGTTTGTTAATTAAAACTAATGAAGAATATAGAAAAGATTATTATTGGGAGGATGAATGTCGTATAATACGTTCAGAGTATAGTTTTAGAGATATTAGATGTGAGGAAAAAGTAAACCATCCATTTTTTAGAAATTATAAATGGAGTTGTTTTAATGATGCATATAATTTATACCTATTTACAGATGATGAGACGGGGGATGTAATTACAATTTGTGATGATTGTTTTTTAAAAAGAATAGGCATAGAGAAAGTATTGGTAGGCCTCAAATATACTTATTCTGAAGAATATTTTTATATCTATTATTGCGAAGGTAAACCTATATCTGCCATTAGACATGATTCACCAACATGGGAAAAAGAAGGGCAAGTAGCTAAAGTTATTGATTATTGTATAGATAATTTTGAATTGCAATTGGAACTGGTAGAAGGAGTTGAATATACAGATAAATACTATAAAGCTCTTAAATATAATCATCTTGCAAAGGAACATCAATTTTATAAAGTTTTATCTTATAAAAAATTAGAAAAATTATATTCAGCTGAAATAAAAAGTAAAAGCAAAAAGAGAAAAGAGTTAAGGGAAATAAAAGAATTTGTAAGGAAATCATTAAATTTGAAATAGAATACTGTCGTACTAACTAGTAAGTAGAAATTTAAAAACTTAAAACCTATGAAAAAATCGAGAGCCGACTTTTTACAAACGAATAACTAGGAAACTAGCTTAACGAAAAAAGATAGGTCTAAACAATCCAGCGACAATCTACAGACGACTCACTACTTTTAAATGTGTTACAAAAATTGTAGTGAGTCGTCGAAGCCTGGAGCGGTTGTTAGACCTATCTTTTTCGTTCTATCTATTTCCTTTTATTCATTTGATCAAGTAAGTTCTCGTTTTTCATTGAGCAAGTTTTTAAATTTCCGCAAGCTGAGCAGTTAGCACAGCCTCCATTTTCTCCACCGCCACTGCAACTACTGCAGCTGCTTCCTGGTCTAGTGAATATCCTAATTAGTATCACTGCAGTGATAACTACGATAACAGCAGTTATTGCAATTTCTATTGGAGATTTTGCAGCCATAAACGCACTACCAACTATATTCACTATTACACCAGCAACCCAAGCAAGTGCGAACTGGTAAAGTAGTGAAGTTAACATCATCTTATTTCCGTATTCTTTTCTCATTGTAGCTAGAGCAGCTATACAAGGAGTATAAAGTGCTGTGAAAACAAGGAATGCATAAGCTGTAACAGCTGTGAATACTGTAGGTAATACTTCTGGAAGGTTACCGTAAAGTATGCTAAGCGTATTTACAACAACTTCTTTTGCTCCAAGTCCAGTAAGAAGTGCAACTGAAGTTCTCCAATCGCTGAATCCTAATGGTCTAAATATAGGAGCTATAACTTTTCCTATATAAGCTAGGAAAGAATCATTTATATTTTCTGTGAATCCGTTAAAGTTGAATGAAGAGAATGCCCAGATAACAACAGACATCGCAAACATTATAGTAACAACTTTAACTAAGAATCCCTTAGATTTATTCCAAGTATTTTTTAGAAGAGCGCTGATTGTAGGTACTTTGTACTCAGGTAGCTCTAATATAAATGGCTCAACCTCGTTTTTGAAAGTAGTTCTATTTAAGAATAGAGCTACTATTATCGCAGCCACAATTCCAACTAAATAAAGAGATGCTGTTACAAGCGCCTGATTTTTAGGGAAGAAAACTGCAACAAATAATGCGTAAACTGGTAATTTTGCACCACAAGTCATTAGAGGTGCTATAAGTGCAGTTATTTTTCTATCCTTTTCGCTTTCAAGAGTTCTTGTAGCCATTATCGCTGGAGAAGAACATCCCATACCCATTATCATAGGTATAAATGCCTTACCAGAAAGTCCAACTTTTTTCATTATTCTATCCATTAAAAATGCTGTTCTAGACATATATCCACTGTCTTCAAACAGAGATATTCCAAAGAATAGAGTACATATTAATGGGAAGAAAGGAAGTGTTCCGCCAAGTCCACCAATTATACCATCTACTATTAAAGATCTAAACCAAGGACTAGAGTTTGCAAGTGCGGCATCTGCTGGAGCGGCGATGTAGTTTTCAATAAGTCCCGCAAATCCTTCCTGAAGTGGGCCTCCCACCCAGTCAAATGTAAATTTGAAAAGAAGTAGTAAAAGACCTATAAATATTGGATAAGCAAAGATTGGATGAAGCACTATGCTGTCTATCTTATCACTTATAGTCTTTTTATCTTCTTTTGGGAAATTTGTACAAAGAGCAAGCTTTTCTTCTATTATTTTGTAAGTTTCTTCTTCATTTCCCCAGTTAGTAGAGTAGATAAACGGTTTTCTTGCGGCTTCTCTTAGTTTAGAAGCTATATCATCTACACCTTCTTTTTTCTTTGCAACTATTGGGATAACAGTCACTCCAAATTCACGAGCTAATTTATGAGTATCAATCTCCATTCCTCTAGCTTTTGCAACATCAAGCATATTTAAAAGTATAACTATTGGCTTGTTGAACTGCATAAGCTGAGTAGTTAAGTAAAGATTTCTAGTTAAGTTTGATGCGTCGACAACGTTTAAAATTAAATCGACGTCCTCTTTTTCAAGGAATGATTTAGAAACTTTTTCTTCATTAGAAAAAGTATCCATTGCATAGATTCCAGGAAGGTCGACAATTTTTATATCGTCTTCAAGAAATCCTTCTTTTTTCTCTATTGTAACGCCTGGCCAGTTACCAACATACTGGTTTGAACCTGTAAGTAGGTTGAATACTGTAGTTTTACCGACGTTTGGGTTTCCTAAAAGTGCTATATTTAACAAATTCTACCTCCTTACTGAAGAACTATGTTCTTTGCGTCAGATTTTCTGATAGCAAGATCAAGCCCTCTAAATCTTACAAGAATTGGATCTCCAAATGGAGCAACTTTTTTCACTTCTATCTCAGTATTATTTATACAACCTAGAGCAAGAAGTCTTTTTGCTAATTTTTCATTTCCGTTTATATTATCAATGCGGCCTTTTTCGCCAACTTTTAAATCAAAAACTGTATTCATGGTAATTCCTCCTTAAAATTAATGAAATTCATTATCAATATCTTATTGATATTATATCTCAAAAACTTATGTATGTCAATTAAAATCAATACTTGAATGGATATTAAAATTTTAAAAGAAGTTGAGAAATAAAAAAGATGATAAAATTTATCAAAAAAATTAAGGAAATACAGTGATATTTACGCAAAATTAAGGATATAAAAAAGCTATTGAAGAAACTTTAATTACATAAAAGTAAAACTTCAACAGCTTTTTAATTTATATATATTTAATGGTGATTAGTAACTTTATTAATCAATATTTATCTAATTAAAATTTATAATTTTATACTTTAAATCTATATTTCTCCAGCTACCTCGTAAGCTTCTCTTATAGAGTTTATAGCACGTCTAGCTCTTTTAGTATCACCTATAACGTGACAAGGGATAGATAGTTTTTCACATTCATTTTTAATTTCGTCGTGAGCTTTGGCTTTAGCACCGATAGCCATAACAACACTGTCTGCAAGTATGTATTCTTCTTCACCATCTCTATCAACAGCTATAAAACCATCTCCAATACGAGTAAGTCTTGCAGAGGTTTCTGATTTTATATTGCTCTTACTTAAAGATTCCATAACGCATATTTTTCTAATAGCCCCTAAATCTTTAGCAACCTCGTCATTCATTTCTACAATTGTAACGTCTAGGTCTAAATTTTCTTTAATAAATTCAGCAGTTTCAACACCTACAAGTCCACCACCAATTACCACACATTTTCCAAATGGAACAGATTTTCCATTTAATACATCGTGAGAAGAGAATACATTATCATTATCGTATCCATCTACAGGTATTTTTATAGGTACAGCACCTATTGCAGCAACTACCTCATCAGGCATTTCTTTTCCTATAAGTTCTGCATTTACAGGTGTGTTTAAATGTATTTCTATGCCTAGTCTTTCAGCTTTTTTCTCATAAGACTGGGCAGCAAGTAGCATTTCGTTCTTTCTTGGTGCTTTTCCCGCAGTTAAGAACTGTCCTCCAGTGTGGTCAGATGACTCATATACAACAACATCGTGTCCTTTTTCTTTTAAAAGACAAGCTACCTCAAGTCCACCAACACCAGCACCTGCAACAAGCACCTTTTTCTTTTCAGTTGGTTTAGATATAAAATCATCAGACTCGTGCCCAAGTAGAGGGTTTCTTAAACAAGTGATGAAAGGCACATTAGGATCTGTAAATCCATCGTAGCAACCCTGATTACATCCAACACAGTACACTATTTCATCAAGTTTTCCGTCTTTTGCTTTATTACAAAATTCTGGATCGGCAAGCTGTCCTCTACCAACGACAACCATATCTGCTTTTCCATCTGCAATTATCTCATCTGCTAATTTTGGAGTATTTATTCTACCAACAGCTATTGTAACCATACCAGTTTCTTTTTTTATTCTAGCTGCGTTTTCTACATTGAATCCGTTTGGGATATCAATAGGTGGAACTTCATATTTTAAACCAGGTGTAATCATATTTCCTCTAGAAATATCTAGTGCATCTACACCAGCTTCTTTAGCCATTAAGCAGAATTTTATAATATCTTCTATTGTAAGCCCATTTTTAAAATAATCATCGTGAGCATCAACTCTCATTATTAAAGGCATATCATCTGGTATATTTTTTCTTATTGCTCTTATACATTCAAGAGGGAATTTTGCTCTATTTTCAAGGCTACCACCATATTCATCATCTCTATTATTCATACCTGCAGTTAGGAATGAGTGTGGTAGGTAATTGTGTCCGCAGTGGAATCCTATACAATCGTATCCAGCTTCAACACTTCTTCTAGCAGCTTCTCCAAAGCTATTTACAACCTCTTTAATTTTTTCAACACTTATTTTTGGGATAGTGTATTTCCCGTATTTAAAGTCATCTGCAACTAAAATTTCTGCACTAGGATCCAGTGAAGATGCTAAACTTCCTTGCCAAAGCTGTACTCCACATTTTCCACCGGCATTGTGGATAGCGTCAGTAAATTTTTTATGTGATTCTATTAAAGAATCGCTGTGAATTGCTAAAAATCCCTTTGGTGCACTTGCTTTGTGGACAGAACAAACCTCACTCATATTAAGTCCACATCCACCTTTTACTCTGGCAACTTGGTAATCTATTATCTGCTGAGATACATTTCCGTCCTCCTCAGCCATTTTAGTCCCCATTGCTGGGAAAATTATACGGTTTTTAAGGTGTAAACCTTTTAAATCTATAGAATTAAATAAATTATTAAACATAAAAATCTCTCCTTTCGGGAAAAAATTATAGCACACGAAAAAAGCGAGTTTATGTCAATTTTAATACTTTTTTTATCATTTTTTAATATTTCTATACTCTGTTGGAGAAATTCCATTGTATTTTACAAAAGTCCTTTGGAAGGTGGAAAGGCTCTTAAATCCACATTCACAAGATATCTGTAGTATTGTAAGTTTTGTTATTTTAAGCAAAGTATAAGAAAGTCTTAGTCGGACTTTTTCAAGTTCCTCGGCAAATGAGGTAAAGTAGTACTCTTCTAAGATAGAGTTTATGGTATAAGTCTTGATATGTAGCTCATTTGCGACATCTTCAACGGTTATATCTTTGTAAAAGTGTAGGTAAATATACTGAATAACCTTTAAATACAGGTCTTTCATGGCAAAAAATCTCTTATTATCTACTATATTATCCTCTCTATATTCTATTGGAGATTTTCCTATGTATTTTTCAAAAACCCTATAAAAAGAAGGAACGTTTTTAAAGCCTAGAAGCTCTGTTATATACGAGATTGATAAGTCTTCAAAATGCAGCAGTGAGCACGCATTTACAATAGTTCCAAAGTCTTTTAGTTCTTTAAAAGTATAACCAGATTTCTTTTTTATCAGCTGATTTATGTACGACGGATTTAGGTCTAAATCCTCAGATATATCATCCAAAGAAGATTTATTTCCTTGATATAAAATAGCATCTTTTATATGGTTCCAAAGTTTATCCTCGTTTTTAAGATGTGAGTTAAAACTATTGTAATCCCCGTACAATTCAAGTGAATTTCTGCAAAATAGAGTATAAACCTCTAAAACAGCATATAGGATTATATTTTCAGAGCCGAATTTATTAGAATTGTACTCAGATAATATATACTCAAATCTATTTTTTATGTATGGATCAGAGCATTTTTGATATGGCTCTGTTTCATGAACCAATTGATAATTCACACCTTTGTCGTGTTTTTCCCACATTGTGTGCATAAAAAGACCAATGTAGAATTTTATCGTATAGACTTTGATTGGCTTTACGACGTCCACACTATAAATATGGTATGGATATAGGCAAAGGAAGGTATCTTTTTCTAGAGGATAGTTTATTCCATTTATGTTTATAGTTCCTTCGCCGTCGCAAACGTACCAAAGCTCGACAAGTTTATGTATTTTTAAATCTATGTTTTCAGTTATAGTTGTTTTTTCAACTTTTATGTCTTTTTCAAAATAATTATCGTAATAATCTATTCCAGTAAACCAATTTTCTTTTTTCTTCATTAGCAAGACCAACCTTTGTAGAGTATTTTGTTTAATTATAATATACTATGATATAATAGCAATTGTAACAAAATTATTAAAAAGGAGGACGTTATGTCTGAAAAGAGAATAGAAACGAAAAAACTGACTTTCCTTGGTTTTATGGTTGGTTATAGTTTAATTTTATATATTATAGAAGGATTTATTCCAAATCCAATGGTTGCAGTGTTCCCTGGTGCAAAGCTAGGACTTAGCAATATTATTACTTTGGTGGCTCTTATGACACTTGGGTTTAAGGATACGTTTATTATTCTTACAGTTAGGATTATTCTTTCTTCTATTTTTACAGGACCGATGTCTTATTTGATGTTTAGTATCGGTGGAGGATATTTGAGTCTTGTTGTTATGTATTTGTTTAGTAGGATTAAAGGTTTTTCTACCATTGGTATAAGTGTTGGTGGTGCGATAGGTCATAATGTAGGGCAGTTGCTTGTTGCGTCGGCTATAGTGAAGAATATTGCGATGACGACTTATCTGCCATTCATGCTAATAACATCATTGGTAACAGGAATCTTCGTAGGAATTGTTTCGAAGTTTACAATACCTTACGTAAAATCTCGGATTAAAAAATTATAGGAAATATGGCTGTTGAAGATTTTGCCGCAGACTTTGACTTAACACAAGTATTCGCTCTCCAGGCTTCAGCGCCCCAACCATCTATGTAACACATTTCAATGTTTTGGGGCGCTTGCAGAATTGTCGGTGCGAGCTACTTGTGTTTAAGTCTTAAATAGTCTGCGTGCAAAATTCTTTCTAACAGCCATTTTTTATAATTTTTTTGAATCGAGATTTTATAGTAAGGTGTTGTATACTTCTTCAACAGTTTATAGGTTTGGGATTGCTAGTTTTTGATGTAGGAATATGTTTTTTGTAATGTTATTAGAAGCTCGACGTTAATGTTGTTATATAGTATAATAAAAATGTATAACAGTGTGCTTTTTTTAGTTGTTATGCAAGTTCAGATAGTCAAAAGATATTAAAAATATGTATGTTAATCAAATAGAGTGGTTTAGGAGGGTTTCAAAGTGGCAAATATAAAGATTGTTACAGATGGATCATGTGATTTTCCTCAGGAGATAGTTGATATAGTTAATCCTGAGATTGTTAGAATTAATGTGGCTTTTGGAGAGGATTCTTATGTAGGTGGAGTTGATATAGATGAGAAGACTTTCTATGAAAAGATGAGAGGGTGTAAGGAGCTTCCAAAGACTTCAAGTCCTTCTTTAGAGAGATTTATGGAAGTTTATGGAAATGAAGAGTATGAGGAGATAATAGTTTTTACACTTACTTCTAAGTTATCAGGTACATATAGTAATGCTGTTATTTCTAAAAATATGTATCTTGAAGATCATGATTATAAGAGAATAGAGGTTATAGATTCTGAGAATGGTTCTATAGCAGTTGCGCTTATGATTTTAAAGACACATCAGTTAATAGAAGCTGGAAAGAATATGGACGAAATTTTAGAGGCTATAGAACAGATGAAGAAAGATATGGTATTCTATGGTACTCTAGATACTTTAGAAAATGCTATAAAAGGTGGTAGAGTAAATCCTATCGCAGGTAAATTGATAAACGCACTTAATTTTAAAGTGATAATCAAAATAGATGAAGGTCTTGTTAAACCTATAGATAAAGCTAGAGGTGAAAGCAACAGTCTTAAGAAACTATTCACATATATCAAAAACTGTGTTGATATAAATGAAATAGAGCACAAAGACGTAATAGTTGGGCATGCAAACTGTCCAGAAAAAGCAGAAAAAATTAAGAAATTTATAGTAGACCACTATAATTTCGAGGAAACTCTTGTTGCTAATATAGGACCAATAATGGGAACATTTACATCGGAAGGAGCTATTTTAATAGCAGTTCTTTAGTGTGTAATTTCCCGGGAAATATACAGGAGGCAGTTATGGGAATAGAAAGAAACAATATAGAAGAAAAATATAAATGGGACTTAGCAAAAATGTACCCAGATAAAGAGTCAGTTGATGCCGATATTGAAAAGGCAGCAGAATTAACTGATAAGATAGCACAGTATAAAGGCAAATTAGCTCTTGGTAAAGAGAATTTATTAAATGCTTTAAAGACTTTAGAAGAAGCATCTAGAGTTATAGAAAAATTATATGTATACACTCATATGAAACACCATGAGGATACAAGAAAGAACGATAATCAGGCAGATTCTGTAAAATCTGAGATGATATCTTCTGATTTTGGTGTAGCTTCATCTTATTTAGTGCCAGAGATAATAGCTATGGACGAAAAAGTTTTAGATGAATATATGAAGGATGAAGATATGGCATTCTACAAAAAATTCATCGACGATATTTTAAGAGATAAACCACATACATTATCAGAAAGCGAAGAAAAAATACTTGCTTCAGTTTCAGAATTAACTGCAGTTCCTGAAAGTGTATATGATATGCTTGCATATGCAGATATGGAATTCCCAGAGATAGAAGGGGAAAACGGCGAAAAGATAAAGATAGACCACTTCAACTATTCTCTACTTATAAAGAGCAGAGATAGAAGAGTGAGAAAAGATGCTTTTGAAGGGGAATTTTCTACTTACAAAAAATTCCAGAACACTTACGCATCAAGTCTTTACGGAGCTATAAAATCAGAAATATTCTACGCAAAAATGAGAAAACACAACTCTGCAATAGAGGGATCATTATTTGCGGATAATATAAGTGTAGATGTGTACAACAATTTAATAGATGCTGTACACGAAAGCATACCTACATTAGATAGATATATAGAAGCTAAGAAAAAATTCTTAGGAATAGAGGATTTACATATGTACGACCTTTATGTTCCTCTAGCTGAAAAATTTGAATATAAGATACCTTATGAAGAAGCACAGCAGATTATATTAAAAGCACTTGCTCCTTTAGGGGAAGAGTATTTATCTATAATTCAGAAGGCATTTGACGAAAGATGGATAGATGCTTTTGAAAATGAAGGTAAAAAAGGTGGAGCTTATTCTTGGGGATGTTACGATTCGCAGCCATACATCCTAACTAGTTACACAGAAGACCTAAATTCACTATTTACATTAATCCACGAATTAGGACACTCTGTACACAGCTACTACTCAAGAAATACTCAGCCTTATATATACTCAGATTATAGAATATTTGTTGCAGAGGTTGCATCTACAACTAATGAGTTATTACTTGTAAATTATCTATTAGAAAATGCAAAATCTAAGGATGAGAGAATTTATCTTCTAAACTACTACTTAGAGCAGTTTAGAACAACAGTACATAGACAGACTATGTTTGCTGAGTTTGAAAAAATAACTCATGAACAGGTAGAAGCTGGAAAACCACTTACAGCAGATGATTTCACAGAAATATACTACGGATTAAATAAAAAATACTATGGAAATTCTACCAATGTAGATGAGTTAATAGGAATAGAATGGGCTAGAATACCTCATTTCTACTCTAATTTCTATGTGTATAAATATGCTACAGGATTCTCAGCTGCAAGTGCATTAAGCTCACAGATTTTAAAAGAAGGAAAACCAGCAGTAGATAGATACATAGAATTCTTAAAGAGCGGTGGCTCAGAATATCCTCTAGATCAGTTAAGAAGAGCTGGAGTGGATATGGAAAAGAAAGAATCAGTTGAAAAGGCATTAGACGTATTTGCAGAGCTTGTTGATAAATTAGAAGCTGAAGTATAAAGTCAGGCTATATAAATATAGTAGTTAGACTAGATAATTTTGTGGAGAGATACCATGGGAAAATTATTGTTTAGATTTTTTAAACTTCTCTTATATACTGCGGTAGGTGCTGCAATTGGACTTAGTATAGCATTTTTAGATTTAAGTATATTTGATTTATCTGTATGCTTTCTTGTACAGCTTGCGGTATTTGTAATGGTGCATGAGTTTGCGCATGGTAAAGTTGCAGAGATGAATGGTTTGAGATTTACTAAGCTATATGCAGGTCCGATTATAGTTATAAGGAAGGATAAAAAGTTTGTAGGAATAAAAAAGAACAAGCTTCAAGGAACTTATCTTGGTAGAGCAAATATAGAAAATGGCGAAATAAGAAGCAATTTGGAATTTGACAGGCACGTAATTGCTTGGAAAAGGGCGATTTCTGCTGGTCCAAAGAGTGATATTGTACTATCTGTGTTGTGTTTAGCAGCTGGAATATATTTTAAAAATCCGATAATTATAATCTCTACAATAGTTTTGGATTTGACTATGTGTATTCCAAGCTATTTCTATGGAGATGGAACACATTATAAGAGTATGGAAAGAGATGATATATTCACAGTTTCTGTGATGTATTCTAACTCTATCATTGGAGAAGATGGAATTTCTCCAGATACTGAGAAATATTTGGTATCTAGATTGGAAAATGAGCTAGAAAAGACTGAGATAAATGACGATACTATAGTTTCTTTATCTATAGCAGCGCGGACTCTTCTTTTCCAGAAGATTTTGGACGGAAGATATTCTGGATATAGGATTGAGGAGATTATTTGGAATGTCAGAGATGGCAATCCTGCTAGGTTTAAGAAGATGACTGATAGGATGTATTTTAGAAATCTGATAAATACCGCTGTGCTGTATTATACTTGTATTGAGAATGATTTGAAGAAAGCTCAGATTCTGTTTAGATCGATAAAGAATACTAAGCATGTCAATTATGTTGAGAAGAATGATTTTTTAAGATCTCAGTATGTGCTTGGTATTCGGGATAATAAAGATAGACTGCTTTCTCATAAATATAGAAATCCGATATTTAATGGGTGTAAAAGCCTAGAAGATGCGGAAGATAAAATGGATGAGATAGTTATTGAATATGTAGATAAAATGGGATTTTATTAAAACTCAAAAACTATGTTGTACTCCTCTCCGGTCCTCGCCATGAGTGGTGGTAATCTGTTCTGGTTATAGATAACTGCATGGCTGTGGATTGTCGAGGGTGTACAACATAATTTTTTTCGTATAATATAAATCACATTTTCTACACATATTAATAACTTAGATGAAAGTAGAGTAGATAGTAAATTTAAAATAATATTATTATTTGCTAGAAATTGACTATTTGTAAATTTTATGATATATTGTTTATATAAAATAAGATATGTATCTTAATATGTAAGTATACCGCTGACCAATATGCGGAATATAAATAGTTGGGTTGTAAGTATACCGCTGACCAATATGCGGAATATAAGTGGTTGGGTTGTAAGTAATATCCCTCATCTTTTTAGATGGGGGATTTTTTTGGGGGGATACTGTGAAAAAGAATGGGTTTTATATTATAAAAGATGAGTTTTTTAGAGATTTCCCAGATCCGTATCTTAGGGGAAATAAAAAAGAAAATAGACCACATTATTACTGTATAGAGGATAAAAATGGTATATTTTGGATGATTCCAATGTCAACTAGAGTAGAAAAATATAAGAAGATTATTGAGGCGAAAGAAAAAAATAATAAGAAGTGTGATGTGCTACATATATTGAAGTTATCTAATGGCAAAAATAATGTCTTTCTTATAGGTGATATGTTTCCTGTCACAGAAAATTACATTGAGAGAGAATATACAATAAAAAATAATCATTTAATGTTATACAATGAATCAGAAATTATTCTTATAGAAAAGAAGGCAAAAAAAGTAAAAGAAATGATTAAGCATGGTGTTAAATTTACAAGAACTCAACCAGATGTAATGAAAATATTTGAAAAATTAGTAAGTTTAGAAAAAAAATAGCGTATCAATGTTATTAGTTAAAGTTGCTTGAAGTGATTATTTAACTATTAAGTACTAGGTCGGATTTATATCCGACCTTTTTTATTTGCCTAGGTGTAAGTCTTTTACAAGGTATCTGTTTAGTAATTCTTGTTTTGCTTTTTTTATTAAGTTTTCTAAGTCGTCAGTGAAGATTAGTTCGTTTATGGCAGCATCTTCATCTCTTAGTCCAAATTGTTCTTTTCTTATGAAGTATAGGTTATATACATTTGTTTTGTATACGTTTATGCTGTTTACCATTATTTCATCAGTGAATATGTCTGAGAATATTGGTGGTTCTAGGTCGTTTATTTCTAATATATCCATTAGTTTGTTGTAGTTTGGTATGCTAAACCCAGAATATAGTACGAGGTTTTTTAAGTCGTTGTTGTAGAATTCTAGCTCTTTTTCTAATAAAAAGTCTTTTATTTCATCATAATCACATTTATCCAATAAAGTGCTAAATTTATCTGTAAAAGTATTAATTTTATTTGCCATTTGTAATCACATCCTATTTCGTATAATAATTATAAATTTTATTATATTATAGCGTATTATAGGCGAGATTAATAATAATATTTATATTAATAATGCTTAGATAAAAAAGAGAGGGTCTATTGCATCGAATTTGATACAATAGACCCTTTTGCTATATCAATTAATGTTTGAATTAATTGGCTATTTTATTATGAAATTAAAATTTAATGCTAAATTAAATTTATTTCCATTCCTGTCCTACACCTAGTTCAAGAGCTTTTTTGTATATTGTGTTTGCTGCAACAAGGTCCTGAGTAGCAACACCAACAGTTTCGAATACTATTATTTCTTCGTCATTTTCTCTACCAACTACTTCACCTTTTATAACATTACCTAAATCTCCAGTGAAGTCGTCTTCAGTTATTATACCTTTTTCAAGAGGTATTAATATATCTCCTGATTCAGATAATACAGCTTCTTTTGAATCGAAGTATATTTTAGAAGCTCTTTCAAGTGCAACTGGATCAAGTTCCTGCATGTGATGCTGATATGCACCAACACAGCTTATAGTTATACCTGGTTTAACTTTGCTTCCGTCGAATACTGGTTTTGAAGAAGGAGTTACAGTTATTAATAAATCTGCATCGTCTATAGCTTCATCAGAAGATCTAACTGGAACTATTCTTGTATTGTATTCGCTTAATTCTTCCTGCATCTGTTCTGCAAATGCTTTAGTTCTTTCAAAGTCAAGGTCAAATACTCTAACTTCTTCAAGGTCTCTAGCAGTAAGCATTGCTTCAAGCTGAGTAGAAGCCTGTCCACCAGTACCTATAAGAGCACCTATTTTACAGTCTTTTTTAGCAAGTACATCGAAAGCAGCACCAGAAGCAGCACCAGTTCTCATTTTAGTTACATGAGTTCCGTCTAAAAGTGCACTTACAACACCAGTAGTACCGTCTATAAGAAGTACCTGAGCAGGTGAAGAAGGTATTCCGTTATCTATGTTGTGAGGGAATATGTCAACTATTTTAACTGATGCAACATCAAGGTCTGGAACATAAGCTGGCATGAATAGGAAGCATCCGTCATGTTTAGGAGCCTGTATATTAGTTCTTAAAGGAGAAACAACTTTTCCTTCTTCAACAACTAACTGGAAAGCCACTTTATCAGCTTCTATAGCATCTCTCATAGTAAATACTTTTTTAATATCGTCACGTGATAGTAATATCATAATAATTTTCCTCCCGAAATTTATCTTATAAATTCTTTAAAATCTTATAATCGTATATTAAAAATAATATTATTTTATTAATATCTAGCATCTAGAGACCAAGGTTGCATAGCACCACCTTCTTCAGCAGGTCTACACATTTTAGCGTATATATTTAAGCAACCTTTTTCTTCTTTAAGAGGAGGGCAAACCCAAGCTTTTCTTCTTTCTGCTAGTTCTTTATCAGAAACATTTAGAGTAAGTTCTCCATTTCTTATATCCATTATTATTTCATCGCCGTTTTGAACAAGTGCTATATTACCTCCGTCGTAAGCTTCAGGAGAAACGTGTCCAACTATTGCACCAAAGTTGAATCCTGAGAAACGAGCATCAGATATAAGACCAACACTCTTATGAAGTCCTTTACCTATAAGTGCATCTATACTTAGCATAAGTTCTTTCATACCAGGAGCACCTTTGCAACCTTCATATCTTATAACCATTATATCTCCAGGAACGATATCACCACTCTGTATAGCATCAAATGCTTCTCTATCATTTTCGAATACTTTAGCTTTTCCTTTTAAGTACATAACTTCTTCATATACAGCAGTAGGTCTAACTATTGCACCGTCTGGAGATAGATTACCTCTCATTATCTTTAAGCCAGGCTGATCAAATAAAGGTTTTTCAAGAGAGTGTATAACTTTATTTTCCTGAGCTTTTACTTTAGATAGAACTTCTTTCCAAGAGCATCCGTATATGCTAGGAGCATCTGTATAAAGCTTAGATTCTAACATTTTCATAACATTAGGAACACCACCTGCATAGTGGAAGTCGACAACCGTATAAGGACCACTAGGAACAACAGCATTTATGCATTTTATATCTTTTGCATATTTTTCAAAATCTTCAAGAGTTATTTTGATTCCAAGCTCATATGCATAAGATAAAAGGTGTAAAACCGCATTTGTAGAACCAGCAATTGCCATATCAAACATTATTGAGTTAAGTAAAACTTCTTTAGTTATTATTTCAGAAGGTTTTCTTTTCTTTTTAGCTAATTCAACTGCATACATTCCAGCTTCTCTAGCTTTTCTTAATTTTGCATTATCAGTAGCAGGTATTGTAGATGTACCAGGAAGAACAAGGTTTAATACCTCTCCAAGCATCTGCATAGTATTTGCAGTACCCATAGAAGGACAAGCTCCAAATGATGGACATACATTATCTTCCATTTCCATAAGTTCTTCTTCACTTACACCAGAGAAACGAGCAGCATCTAGGTCTGCTTCAACAACTGTTTTACCACAATGTTGTCCTGGCTGCATAGAACCACCAGTTATAAGTGTAGATGGAAGATCAAGTCGCATAGCGGCAAGATAGCATCCAGCTATTATATTGTCACAAGATGCAATCATAGCAAGACCATCAAAATTATGAACTTTAGATACAAATTCAATAGACATGGCAACTATATCTCTACCAACCTGTTCAAATTTAAGCTCTTCAGCACCATTTGCCACATTTCCACAAGTAGCAGGTATACCAAATTCTACAGGAACTCCACCTGCAGCCCAAATACCTTCTTTTACAGCTTCAGCTATCTGTCTTAAATGAGCAGAACCGGGAGAACCCGCCATATAAGAGTTAGGAACACCTATATGAGGTTTTTTTCTGATATCTAAATCAGAATATCCAGCGGCTTTCATCATAACTCTTCTGTGAGCTGCTTCAGCTCCATTCCAAAATTCTTTACCCATAGTTACACCTCCAATTATTTTTTTTAAAACTATAAATTTGTAAATGTCAATTATAAAAATTTGACATTTAGAATGATAATATGTTTATAATATAAGAAATAATATACTCTATATGTTGATTTTACACGAAATATAGGCAAAACTATTTTACATAAATTTATGATAAGTATAAGAAAAATTAATATTTAACAAAGTGTGGTTAATATTAATGATTTATTGCAAGGTATTAAAAATTTTAATATCTTCTTGTAATAATACTTATATATGTTGGGGAATTTGTTCAATGATAGGGGGAAAAATTATGAATAAACACAACGTTATAAAAACAGTGTATGAAATGAAGAGTATATCTTGTGCTGCTAATAAACTTAATTATACTCAGTCAGCAGTTAGCCAGATTATAAAAGGTTTTGAAAAAGAACTTGGAATGAAGATATTTAAACGTTCTAAAAATGGTGTAGAACTAATGCCAAATGCAGAGGAAATTATGAAATGTATAATAGAAATCTGTGATCTAGAAGAAAAAATTAATGATATATCAGATAATCTGACAAGTTTGGACACAGGTTATATAAGGATAGGGACAATACAAAGTATAGCGTACAATTGGCTCCCAGAGATACTAGACAGATTTTCAAAAGATTATCCCAATATAAGCTTTGATATAGTAGTAGATAAGTTTGACGAACTAGTAAAAAAGATAAAGTCAAATCAATTGGATATAATATTTGTATCTGAGTATTCGGTTCCAGATATGAATTTTGTAAAGCTCTATGTAGATGAGTTGGTTCTTATAACACCTATGCAACATAAGTTGTCCTCTCAAATAACTATACCCATATCAAAATTAAAGGATGAAAAGTTTATACTATCTGCAGATGGACTGAACTATGAAACAGGAATTATTTTTAATAGAAATGGAATAAATCCTGAAATAAAATATAAAGTAAATGAAGATTTTACAGTGATAAAATTGGTTGAAAGTGGATTTGGTGTGGCAATTTTACCCAAATTACTTTTAGAAAATACACCTTTTAATGTCTGCATAAGGAATTTTTCAGAGCATTATAAAAGGGTATTGGGTGTTGCATATTCAAAAGAATTTGAATTGACACCGGTAGTAGATATGTTTATCAACTATGTAAAAGAAGAAGTAGAATAAATATTTGATAGATAGAAAAAGAGATACTAGTTTACATTTTTATAGGAAATCCTATTAAAATTGGACAGTATCTTTTTTATGTTCAGAAAATATTAAGTATATTTAAAACACTTAACAATCTTTACTTTTCGTTAACCCCAATCTAATATTCTTTTAATACATCTGCTTTATTATAGATACTGTAATAATTAATAAATAACTTATAACAAAGCGGAGGATTTTAAGAAATGAAAAACAGAAGATTAGCACTTTTATTAGCGGGAATATTAACAGTAGGATGTTTAGCTACTGGATGCGGAAAATCAGGAGGAGATGAAGCAGCTTCTTCAGAAGGAACTACAATAAGCGTATCAGGTTCAACTTCAGTTGGTCCATCAATGGAAAAAATAGCTGAACGGTTTGAAAAAGCAAATGAAGGTGTAAGTGTTGAAATACAGCAGATAGGTTCATCAGCTGGTATAAAAAATGCAATAGATGGTGTATCTGAAATAGGTATGGCATCAAGAGATTTAAAAGATGAAGAAAAATCAGCAGGACTTCAGGAAACAAAAATAGCTATAGATGGTATAGCAGTTATAACAAATAAAAACAACCCAGTTAAAAACCTTACAACAGATCAGGTAAAAGATATATACACTGGAAAAATAACTAACTGGAAAGAAGTTGGCGGAAATGATGCTCCAATAGTTGTTGTATCAAGAGAAGAAGGTTCTGGTACAAGAGATGGTTTCCAGGAAATAGTAGGATTTGAATCTACAGAATTATTAAAAGATGCTCAGGTTAGTGATGGTTCAGGAAACATAAAATCAACAGTTGAAGGAAATGACAATGCAATAGGATACATATCTTTCGGATATGTTGATGACGCTATAAATGCTTTAAATGTAAATGATGTTGAACCAACAGCAGACAACGTAACTAACTCAAGCTACCCAATAGCTAGACCATTCTTACTAGTTGACAAACAGGATGGATTATCAGAAAATGGTAAAAAATTAATAGACTTCGTATTAAGTGCAGAAGGTCAGCAGATAATGGAAGACGAAGGGTTCATCAAAATAAACAAATAATAGAAAGAAGCGGAAAAGAGCAACTTTCTAATAAATATACCTAGAAAGAAAATAGGCAGGTTGTAGAATAGATATAAATTAACTCACTCTAACACCACAATATATATCCAATCCCACAGAAACTCCCTAGAGATTAGGTTCTCTAGGGAGTTTTATTTTTTTGTAAATATAGATTTTTAAAATGAAGAAATAAAACTAGTTTTAAATTATTTAAACAACAACTTTTTTATTTAAAAGGTTGATATTTTAAAAAAAATAATGCATTCTATATAGTATAGAAATGATTTAAAACAAAAGGAGGGGGTTTAATGGGATTTATAGTAGTTATTCTCATTATAGTTGTATTTATTATTTACAAAAAAAGATCTAAAAAGGAAAGTGTAGAGATTTTTAGCGAGGAAAGTTTAGTGAATTCTATCAATGAGCTAAACGACAAGATAGCTGAAAGAAATAATACTATTAAAGAAATTCAAGAGGTAAACTCTAATTGTGAGAAGAGAATGGAAGGAATAAAAAATGCTATTTCTTCAATGGATGATTCTGTAGCTGAGGAAGATAAGGAAGTTTTCAATGAGAAATTAAAATCTATAGAAAATGAAATTAACAGAAATAATACTAAGATAAAAAATATAGAAAAAGAAATAGAAGATTTGAATAAGGAAATTTTAACTAAAAATGAAAAATTAGACGATCTAAAGAAAAAAGAAATAGAAGCAGCAAAACAAGAGGAATTAAATAAAAATAATTCGAGCGAAGGAAATAATACTGTAATTAAAGAAAATAATGCTGAGAAAAATGGAGTTAAAAAAGATACAGACAAGAAGTATTTAGACAAAAACGACAATACATCTAAGTTCAAAAAAATATTTAGAAAAGAAGTAATAATACCTTTTGTAATAGGTCTTTTAATAGGGGCATTTTTATTCAGTTCTGGAGATACGTCAGAATATGAAGATCAGATTGCTCAGCAGCAAACTCAGATAGCTGAAAAAGATAAGAAAATCAAGGAACTACAAGGCAAAGTAGATGAAGCAGCTCCTTGGTTTGAAATGACTGCTGCTGAACAGGAAAAGAAAGAAGCTGAGTTAAAAGCAGCTAAGGAGGCTAAGGAAAAAGAAGAGGCAGAAAAATTAGCTGCAGAGCAAAAGAAAAAAGAGGAAGAAGAGAAAAAAGGTTACGATACAGGAATAACATACAGCCAATTAGCGAGAACACCTGATGATTATTTAGCTAAAAAAGTTAAATTCAGCGGTAAGGTTGTTCAGGTAATGGAAGATGGAGATTCAGTAGGAATAAGACTAGCAGTAGATGGAGATTATGACAATATAATACTTGGTACATTTGACTCTAGCATAATATCTGAAAGAATACTTGAGGACGACTATATAACTGTATACGGACTAAGTGCAGGTATATACACTTATGAATCTACAATGGGAGCAAGCATAAGCGTACCATCTATGACTATAGATAAAATATCAAGATAAATTATTTATTAAACAAATTTAATAACATTTAAACAAGGAAGCTAGGTTTAAATATCAGCTACTCCAGCGACAATACAACTTGATTGCCTGGAGCGGATAGCAGATATTTAGCTTAGCTTTTTTATTGTTAAATTTATTAAAAATATTTAATAAAATTATCCTTACTTTAACCGTAATTAAATATAAATTTAAAAAACAAAGATTAAAATAGATATTGTATTTGAGAGAGAGCAATAATTAATATTTTATAGAAATTTAGGAGGAAAGAAAATGACAACAAACACAGAAGTAGTGGGATCTTCTAGGACCAGAGAAAAGAAAATAAAAAATTTAAATATGAAATACGGTGCAGATAGAATTATGAAGTACGTATTTTTAATAAGTGCATTAATATCTATCGCAAGCTTAGTAGTTATAACAGGATTCGTATTCTACATGGGATTAAAACCATTCTTAGCAGAAGGATATTCTTTAGGAGCATTCTTAACTGGTAGCGAATGGGTTCCATCAGCGGATTTATTCGGGGTTGCTCCAATGATAGCGGCTTCATTATTTGCTACAGCAGGATCAATAGTAATCGGAACAACAATCGGAATTTTAACAGCAATATTCATAGCAGAAATAGCACCAGCTAAAATATCAGGAAAAATATCTTCAGCAGTTGAATTATTAGCAGGTATACCTTCAGTACTTTACGGGGTATTTGGACTTGCAGTAATAGTTCCAGGTATACAGAACGCATTCAACCTTCCAAAAGGACAGAGTTTACTTGCAGTAATACTTGTACTTTCAATAATGATGCTACCTACAATAGTTTCAGTATCAGAAACAGCTATAAGAGCTGTAGATCCAGCATACAAAGAAGGTTCTTACGCATTAGGAGCTTCAAGAATAGAAACAATATTCAAAGTTGTTCTTCCAGCTGCAAAATCAGGAATACTTGCTGCAGTTGTTTTAGGTATAGGTAGAGCACTTGGTGAAACAATGGCGGTAATACTAGTAGCTGGTAACTCTCCTGCAATGCCAACAAGCATAATGGACAGTGTTAGACCACTTACAACAAACATAGCTCTTGAAATGGGTTATGCATACGGAACTCATCAGGAAATGCTATTTGCAACAGGAGTTGTACTATTTACATTCATATTAATATTAAATGTAGTACTTAATAAGTTAACTAAGAAAGCGGTGAAATAATAGATGAACGGAGCAAGAAAGAGAAAAGACAATATATTAAACGGATTGATATACGGATCAGCATTTGTAACAGTTGCAATGCTAGTTGTTATAGTAGGATACATATTCTATAAAGGATTTGGAAACATAAACTTCAACTTTATATTCAGTGATTATCAGGCATCAGGTGATGGTGGGGTTTACCCAATGATAGTTGCTACAGTTTATACAGTACTTATTGCAATACTAGTATCTGCACCAATAGGGATACTTGCAGCAATATATCTTCAGGAATACGCAAAACAGGGTAGACTTGTTTCAGCTATAAGATTCTGTACAGAAAGTTTAGCTGGTATACCTTCAATAATATACGGATTATTTGGTGGTATTTTCTTCGTAGTGTTTATGAAAATGGGATATTCACTATTATCAGGTTCTTTAACAGTTGCGATAATAATTCTTCCAGTAATAATAAGAACTACAGAAGAAGCTTTAAAAACAGTACCTCAGAGCTACAGAGAAGCATCATTTGCACTTGGAGCTACAAAACTTCAGACTTTATACAAGGTTATCGTACCTAGTGCAATGCCTGGTATAATATCAGGGGTTATACTTTCAATAGGTCGTGTTGTTGGGGAATCAGCAGCGATACTACTTACAGCAGGTACAGTTGCAAAAATGCCAGCAGGAATAATGAGTAGTGCGAGAACACTTACAGTTCACTCATATTTATTAACAAAAGAAACTGGTGATATAGCAACAGCATCTTCAATAGGTATAATACTTATAGTTATAGTGTTAGCACTTAATACATTAGCTAAATTTGCGGGTAAAAAACTTAGTAAAGCAAAATATTAATTAGTAAAAATAAAATATTAATTTTTAAATATATTAATCGAAAAATAAAATGTAAATTTTAAATAAATAAAATTCAGTAAACAAAAGCAAAATGGGAATTAATTAGAATAGAATTTAAGGAGAAAATTTTAAATGGAAATATACAATAATACAAAAATAGCTGTTAGAAATTTAGATCTTTACTACGGCGAAAAACAGGCATTAAAAGACATAAACATGAATATAAAAGAAGGTAAGGTTACTGCTTTAATAGGGCCTTCAGGATGTGGTAAATCTACATTTATAAGAACTTTAAACAAAATGAATGATTTAATAGACAACGTAAAAATCTACGGAGAAATAGATTTAGATGGAGAAGATATAAACAAACAGAATGTTATAGATTTAAGAACAAAAGTTGGTATGGTGTTCCAGAAACCAAACCCATTCCCAATGAGTATATACGATAATATAACTTATGGACCTAAAATACAGGGTATAAAAGATAAGAAAGAATTAGATAGAATAGTTGAAGAAAGTTTAAAAGGAGCTGCTATCTGGGATGAAGTAAAAGATAGATTAAAAAGTTCAGCACTTGGTTTATCAGGTGGACAGCAGCAGAGACTTTGTATAGCTAGAGCAATAGCTATGAAACCAGAAGTAATATTAATGGACGAACCTACTTCTGCACTTGACCCAATATCTACAGGTAAGGTTGAAGAGCTTATAGAAGAGTTAAAAGGTAAGTATACTATAGTAATAGTTACTCACAATATGCAGCAGGCAAACAGAATATCTGATGATACTGCATTCTTCTTAAATGGTGAAGTTGTAGAATTTAACGACACAAGATCAATATTTGAGAATCCAATGGATAAAAGAACAGAAGATTATATAAACGGAAGATTTGGTTAAAAATCTCAAGAAAAAATACAGAAGATGTCGCAGAAATTTTTAGTGGCATCTTTTTTAGTTGAAAAATAGTAAATCTCCTCTCCACGGTTCCGACGCCTATTTGAAGAACAAATAGGTAGGCGTCTCCAAGTGTCGAGTACGATTTACATATTTTTCAACTAAAAAATTTAATGTCCCTTGAAAAATTTCTGCAACCTCAGTCCGTATTTTTTTATTGAGTTTTATAGCCCAAATCTGTAGTTTATATAATTCTTCTGAAGAAGTTGAAAAATCGATGCCCATTGAAGAATTTGCAGAAGTGTTGATGATGTAATGAAATTGAGTTGTTTTTCCTTGACATAAGTAAAGATAACTGTATATAATTAAAGTATTAATTATATACAGACGTTGAAGAAGAGGAGTATTCAGTGACTTCCATCAGAGAGAGAGATCCATTGGCTGAGAGGTTTTTCAGGAGTAAGAGCTGGAGAAGGTAGCTTCGGAGTTTCCAAGCTGAGTTTAGTAGGTTTGGACGGTTGGAACCGTTATATTCTGTAGAGAGTCGAGGAATTTTTCCTCGGAATTAAGGTGGTAACGCGAGCTTTTCGTCCTTATGTAGGATGAAGGGCTCTTTTTTATTACGAAAAATATAGTAAATGGGAGGATTAGAAAATGGAAACAAATCTAAATAAGACTTATGATCCAAAAGAGTTCGAGTCAAGACTTTACGACGAATGGATGGAAAAAGGTTATTTTGCTTCAAAACCAAATAAAGATAAAAAACCTTTCACAATAATGATGCCGCCACCAAATATAACAGGACAGTTACATATGGGGCACGCACTAGACCATACACTTCAGGATGTTTTAATAAGATGGAAGAGAATGCAGGGATGTGAAACACTTTGGTTACCAGGTACAGACCATGCATCAATAGCTACTGAAGTTAAGGTTGTTGAAAGAATTAAAAAAGAAGAAGGTAAAACTAAATACGAATTAGGTAGAGACGAATTCATGAAGAGAGCTTGGGCTTGGAAAGAAGAATTCGGCGGAAAAATAGAAAATCAGCTTAAAAAATTAGGGGACTCTTGTGACTGGGATAGACAGAGATTTACAATGGACCAGGGATGCAACGATGCAGTTAAGGAATTCTTTATAAAATTATATGAAGAAGGACATATATACAGAGGTCATAGAATAATAAACTGGTGTCCAAACTGTAAGACTACTCTTTCAGATGCAGAAGTTGAACACGAAGATCAGCCAGGTAATTTCTACCATGTAAAATATTTCCTAAAAGATAGCGATCAGTTCCTTGAAGTAGCTACTACAAGACCTGAAACTATGCTTGGGGACTCTGGTATAGCAGTAAACCCTAACGATGAAAGATATGCTGACATAGTTGGAAAAACTGCAATACTTCCATTAGTTGGTAGAGAATTACCAATAGTTGCAGATGAATATGTTGATATGGAATTCGGTACTGGTGTTGTTAAAATGACTCCAGCTCACGACCCTAACGACTTCGAAGTTGGTTTAAGACATAATTTAGAAGAAATCAACGTTATGAACGAAGACGGTACAATGAACGACAAATGTGGTAAATACGCAGGTATGGACAGATATGAATGTAGAAAAGCAATCATAGACGACCTAAAAGAAGAAGGATTCTTAATAAAAATAAAAGAACACGACCATGCTGTTGGTACTTGCTATAGATGTCATACAACTATAGAACCAAGATTATCTGAACAGTGGTTCGTAAAAATGGATAAATTAGCAGAACCTGCTATAAAAATATTAAACGATAAAGAATTACAGTTTGTTCCTGACAAATTTGACAAAACTTACCTACAGTGGTTAGAAAACATAAGAGACTGGTGTATATCAAGACAGTTATGGTGGGGTCATCAGATACCAGCATACTACTGCCAGGAATGTGGAGAAGTTGTTGTTGCTAGAGAAATGCCAGAAAAATGTCCAAAATGTGGATGTACTCACTTCAAACAGGATGAAGACGTACTAGATACATGGTTCTCATCTGCTTTATGGCCATTCTCAACACTTGGTTGGCCAAACAACACAGAAGAATTAAACTACTACTATCCAACAAACGTACTTGTAACTGGATACGATATAATATTCTTCTGGGTAGTAAGAATGGCATTTGCAGCTATGTTCTGTATGAATGAAAAACCATTCTCTCATGTATTAATACATGGTCTTGTTAGAGACTCTCAGGGTAGAAAAATGAGTAAATCTTTAGGAAATGGTATCGACCCACTTGAAATAATAGATCAGTTTGGTGCAGATGCTTTAAGATTTACATTAATAACAGGAAACTCTCCAGGAAACGATATGAGATTCTACATGGAAAGAGTTGAATTTGCTAGAAACTTCGCAAATAAATTATGGAATGCATCAAGATTCGTATTCATGAACTGGGACGAAGAAATGATGAATGGCGTAACAAGAAGCGATGTTGAAGCTAACTTAACATTAGCAGATAAATGGATAATATCAAGAGCTAACAACATAGTTAAAGATGTTACTCATAACATGGATAAATTTGAATTAGGTATGGCTCTTCAGAAAGCATACGACTTCACTTGGTCAGAGTACTGTGACTGGTACATAGAAATGGTTAAACCAAGATTATACGGTGATGATGTAGAAGCTAAAAAAGCAGCTCTTTACACATTAACTTATGTTCTTGAAACAATATTAAAACTTCTTCACCCATTCATACCATTCATAACAGAAGAAATATTTGATCATCTTCCAACTGCAAACGGAATGATAATAGTATCTGAATGGCCAGAATTCAAAGAAGAAGACAACATGGCTAAAGAAGAAGCTATGATGGATGTAATGATGGACGGTATAAGAAACGTAAGAAATGTTAGATCAGAAATGAACGTTCCACCATCTAAAAAAGCAAAAGTTATAATGGTTCCTAGTGAAGATAAACTAGAAGCTGTTGAAGCAGGAAAAGACTACTTCAAAACTTTAGCATCAGCATCAGAAGTTGAAGTTAGAGCAGATGAAGCTGGTATACCTGAAGATGCTGTAAGTGTAGTTATAGACGGTGTTAAGATATTTATACCTCTTGACGAACTTGTTGACTTCGAAAAAGAATTAGAAAGATTAAACAAGGAAAAAGCTAAATTAGAAGGCGAAATTAAGAGAGTTAATGGAAAACTTTCTAATCAGGGATTCCTTGCAAAAGCACCTCAGAAATTAGTTGACGAGGAAAAAGCTAAAAAAGAAAAATTTGAAGAAATGATGAAATCAGTAGAGGAAAGATTAGCTAGTATACAGGCAAAACTTTCATAAAATAAAAGGCTGTCGTAATAAATAAAAGGTCAAGAGCATAACCACCTTCCACTCCTAGCTAAGACGCAAGACGATAAAAAGTTTTGGATGAAGTCTTAGTTGTGCGTCCACGCACAGTCGTTGGATAGGTGGTTATTTATCTTGCCCTACTTTTTTATACGGCAACCATTTTATTTTTTAAATGTTTTACCTATAGCTAAAAACTTTTTAGAGTGGAAGAGTGCTGCTTAGAAGTAAGTAAAATATGAAATGAAGAGTTTCTATTAGATTTATTGGAGGGTAACTAACAGTTAAAAATAATATATAAATATCTATAATAAAATATAAATACTTTATAGTTTATTTTAACTAAGCCTCGTATGTAGAGAAATCTACATAGGACACAACTTTAAAA